>JAEIGA010004960.1_pt1 | contig 20436 bp, 23 predicted proteins | sample 9270691 | NCBI WGS metagenome assembly JAEIGA01 (sample SAMN17057246, study PRJNA624740) | gut metagenome | biome: biome; isolation source: fecal sample | host: Bos grunniens | place: China: Xizang | collected 2019 | reverse complement strand
TATATCTGAATCTGCCGTCCCATATTTTTTCTGAAACAGAACCGCTTCCTGCAAGGCAAAGGAGAACCACCACCTGAGGATGCATATCCGTTGGGAACCCAGGATAAGGTGCGGTTGTAACGTCTGTTCCTTTAAGCTGTCCTGCTCGTTCTACGGTGATGTTTTCTCCGTCTTCGGTTATTTTAAGACCTATTTTTTTAAGGACGGAAATAGTGGATTCCATATGCTTCGGGATAACGTTTTTAACTGTGATACAGCTTCCCTCCACCATTCCAGCGGCACACATAAACGTTCCCGCTTCAATCATATCGGGAATAACGGTATATGGCTGAACAGGGGAATGTAAGCTCTCCACACCTTTGATTTTTATTGTAGAAGTACCAGCGCCGACGATATCGGCACCACAAACGTTCAAAAAGTTTGCAAAGTCAACAACGTGTGGCTCACGGGCGGCATTTGTTATGGTTGTTGTTCCGTTTGCCAGAACTGCCGCAAGGGCGATATTCATAGTAGCACCAACGGATGCGTGACCGTCAACAACGTTTCCTTCGAGCTGTGACGTGGTCATTACTTCGATAAGGTTGTTATCAACCTTGACTGTTGCACCAAGCTCCTCAAAGCCTTCAAGATGGTAGTTTATAGGTCTTGTGCCAAGGCTACAACCACCCGATGTGTGACCAGATGCTTTTCCGAACCTTCCAAGCATAGCGCCTAAAAGATAATAGGATGCTCTCATGGTTTTCATCAGCTCTTCATCTACTAAAAGCTCAGGATTTATCTCTCTTGTATCTATCTTTAAAATGCCGTTTCCCAATTTAGTTATTTTTGCACCAACGTTTGTGAGAATTTTCAAGGTATTCTCAACGTCGGAAATATTTGGTATATTTTCAATAATGCAAACACCGTCAATCAATATTGTGGCGAAAAGGATGGGCAAAGCCGCATTTTTCATTCCACTTATTGAAATTTCGCCCCTCAATGGGATTGCACCGTTAATGGAAATTCTCATATATGTAAATACCTTTCGGCTTATAACGTTAATTTAAAATAACCCATAGTAAAGTCCTCTTTATTATATCAAATATATCTGCCGACTTCTATATACAATTGTAAACATTTGGGTGTTTTTATAAATTATTTTTGATACTTAGTGTATGCAGATTGATTGATTTTGTTTATGGAGAAAAAAGTGATAATCCATCGTGGATAAGCAAGGTTATGGGTGGAAAAAGGAGGGCAGAGAAGCATTTTGACAAGATGAACTTTTTTGTTCCCGAATCACTTGCAGAAAAGACTTGAAAATGGACGCATAAACCACCGAACCCAGAAAATAACGCACAATACCACAGCCTCAGATGAAATGGGAGTGGTGACAGTAGTGATATTCCGACTGTCAGTTCCATAAGTCCACGAAGGAAAATTGGCGCTGTTTCCAAAAGCGATTTGGAGAAAACGGAGAAAAACAAAATAAAACCGCAAATATTTATAATTGTCTCTGTGGCTGACCTGACGCCACGGACGGTGGATAGTAGTGATGGCGTTTTTGGATTTGGTGCGTTAAACGTATCTTTATCTTCCGACGACAGAAATATCCTCCAAAAAAAAGCATAAAGCACAGAAAAGATAAGCTGACACAGGAAGATGGAAAAAGCACCTTTTTTTCCCACTACCGTAGATATGTATCCAAAAACAAAGGATATACCTGCGTTGTTGGAGAAGGTGGACAGATACTCAGCACGTTTTCTTGTTATTATATGGTTTTCGTAAAGCTTACCTGCGATAATCGCCCCTGAGGGAAACCCTGAAAGGATGCCCATGGAGAAAGCAGAAATTTCAGGTCCATATTTGGGGAACGATGATACGATATATTCAACTATTCCCAATTCCCACACAATAGATGACAGACAGATGTGGAAAAAAAGCTGTGGGATGACGGTTTTTCCACAAAAGATAACTGTTTCTTCAATGGAGGCAGATATTGATTTTTGTGGGAAAAGCAAAAAAATAAACGTTAAAAAAGTAAACGACAGATAAAGAATAGCTTTTTTCTTCATAAATATTTTCCTACATAAAAATATTGGTTTATTCCTTGTATTAATGTATATTTCAGAAGGGATGTTAAATATACATTGATTACAGTAAATTGTAAGAGATAAGGAGATTTTATGGGAAAATACAGAATTGAAATAATAGGGGAAAAGGGAAAATCTGTAATAAACGTTGAAGGGTGCAAATCTATTGAAAAATACACAAGCGAGATGATTTCCGTAACACTTCAAGACATTATATTCACCGTTTGTGGCAAGGGATTATCCATGCCTGTATTAATAGATAACAATTTGTGTATTCGTGGTTACGTTAAGGAAACGTCCTTCAAACCATCAGAAAAGGAGAAATAAACGTGAGTGTTTACTATAAATGGTTCAGGAAACTTTTCGGGTATTCAAAAATAAAAATCCACGCTCCAGCAGAAGAAATTATAAACGCACTCTCTGAAAAGCGAGTCTATTTCTGGGATACACAGGTGGACGAAAACGGAGACGTATATATTTGTGGTTCGGTTTTTTCCGCCTCTGAAATAATAGACGTTGCAACCTCCTTGGGCTTTGAAGCGAATCCTTGCGAAAGGGTGGGGCTTCCTTTTCTGTTTGAGAAATACAAAAGACGGTATGGGATTATGGTAGGTCTTATACTTGCGTGGGCAATTATCTTTCTGTCGTCGCTTACAATCTGGGACGTTCGTATTGCAGAGCGAAGCGGAGAAGATCCCGAAAAAATAAAAATGCTTTTAAAAGAATGTGGGCTGGAAATGGGAACGTTTCTGCCGACTCTCAACGTCAGGGCTGTGGAAAACCAATTTTTACTTAATAACGATGAATACTCCTTCTTGGCTGTTAACGTTTGTGGAACTGTTGCTAACGTGGAAATAAGACGAGCGAGTAAAAAAGGAGAGACAGAAGACAAATCCCAGCTTTGCGACGTTGTGGCGTCAAGGGATGGAACGATTATCTCTGTTGAGGCATATGGTGGGAAACCCGTTGTTAAAAAGGGAGATAATGTGTCTGAAGGCGATATGCTCATCAGCTCGTTTATGGAAGGGAGCTTCGGTGTTCAAAGAGCTGTTCACGCATATGGAAAGGTAATGGCAGCCGTCGGCTATGAATACGAAACTGAAATCTCGTTGGATGGAGAAATTGTATCGAGGACAGGTAGAAAATCATCAAAAAGCTCTGTCTCTGTCCTGCCCTTTAAGTTGAATTTATTTAAGGACGAAAAATCACCCTTCCAACGAAGCGACGTTGAAAACGTAAGGGAGAAAGTGGAATTATTTGGAATCAAGCTTCCGTTGGAAATCAACAAAACCATTTATTATGAAACAGAAAAAGAAACGTTGAAGCTCACCAGAAGTGAAGCGGAAAAAAGGGCTTTGAAGGATTACGAAATGTATAAATCCCGTGAAATAAAAGGTGGCATATTGTCAGAAACCTATGAATGTTATTTTGACGAAGAAAAATCACTTTGCATACTGAAGGGATACTTGACTGTTGAAGAAGACATAGGAGTGAAAAAGTATTGGGAATGAAAAAACGTTTATAAGGTTTTTCACTCATTTTTCACTTTTTCACACCTTTTTTCACACCTATAATTTATAAAAAACGTATTGTTTTTCTGTTGGTGTGATGGGAAATCCACATTATAAGCCATAGTTTTTGCCGTGGAGGAATAAAACGTGTGAATAATATGCAGAATATGGAATTTTATACAAAAAAGGTTTTTAACACAGGTATCTGAGAGTAAAAAAGTCTTTTAAAAAAAGTGGATAAAAAAAGAGGACGAGGAGAAAAAATCTCTTCGTCCTTTGAGGATTTTTCAGGGGATAGTTATTTATGCGTTAAATATCCTTTTGGAGAAAAATTCGTCTCGCAAGGTTTCGAAATCCTTTTGGTTTTCTGGGAAGAAATAAAGCTTTGTAGTGCTTTTGACAAGGACTTCGCCACCGATAGAGGTGGTATAGTGCCAAGAAACGTATTTAACGGCGATGGCGGAAAGCTCCTTTGTGCCGTCTGCGTAGGTAACCCATTTAAACGGAAAGAAAAGGGCGAACATCAGAAGAAATGCTATTATAACATAGACTCGTCTTCTTTTCATATGATAGTCTCCTTTACTTTTTATAAATCATTCCCGTTGTATCGATATAATCCGTATCGTCATCAGGCTCGTCGGAGTTTGTATCATCATCGTCGTCGTCATCATCATCATCATACTTTCCTGAAAGACGTTCAAGCTCGGCTTTTTCTTTTTGCTTTTTGGTCAGGCAGAGCTTATGTTCTTTTCCGTTTGCAAGTCTGGCGATGTTGGCTCTATGCATAAAGATAATGATAAAGCTTATAACTACAGCGGAAATCATAGCGAAAGCGCTGTCTGAAAAGGTTTTTGTGTAGCTGATATACATATAAAGTATTCCAGGATACGCAAAAGCTGAAAGGATAGAACCCAAGGAAATATATCTTGAAAGTGCGACAACCACAAAGAAAATTCCGAAAACGAAAATAAACACAACAGGGTTTAAAAACAATATCATAGTTGCGGCAGTAAGCACACCTTTTCCACCCTTGAACTTATAGTAGATAGGTGCGATATGACCTAAGATACAGAACATGGATGCCAGATAAGCACCCTCTCTGCCGTACATAAACGAAGCGAAGAAGATGGAGATTATTTGCTTTGCACAATCGCCCACAAGTGTGAGGAGTGCAGCTTTCATTCCATACGTTCTCTGCATATTGGTCATACCTGCGTTTCCGCTTCCAAAATTACGAATGTCCTGTTTATAAAGGGTTTTGGAGATGATTATTGCCGTGTTTATGCTTCCCAAAAGATATGGGATTATAATACACAAAAGCAACTGGAACGCAAACAGCGGTGCAGTTATTTTATCGAACCACGTGATGAAACCAAATTCTTCATATATTCTCTGGTATATCATATTTCCTCCGACGATACTTTACTAAATTTCTTCGCCTCTTTTGCGGATGACAAGCTTTATTGGTGTTCCGTCAAATCCAAAGGTGCTTCTGAGACAGTTTTCGATGTATCTTTGGTATGAGAAGTGGAACAACTCAGGCTCGTTGCAGAAAATAACGAAGGTTGGGGGATTGGTAGAGGTCTGTGTCATATAATATATTTTTAACCGCTTACCTTTATCCGTTGGAGGTTGAACTTTAACGGTGGCATCGCCTAAAACATCATTGAGTATACCTGTGGGGATACGTTTCGATGCTTCTGCGTGAACGCTGTTTATCATTTCGTAGAGCTTATCCACACGTTGACCTGTTTTTGCTGAAATAAACTGGATAGGTGCGTATGTCATATACGCAAGTGATTTTCTTATATCCTTAACGAAATTGTTTACGGTGTTGTTGTCCTTCTCCACCGTATCCCATTTATTGATAACGATGATTGAAGCTTTGCCAGCCTCGTGGGCAAGTCCTGCGATTCTTTCGTCCTGTGCAGTTATTCCCTCAGCAGCATCTGCAAGTATGATACAAACGTCGCTTCTCTCGATGGCGGCAGATGCTCTGTATACGCTGTATCTTTCAATTTCGTCTTCGATTTTTGCGTTTCTTCTGATTCCCGCCGTATCGATGAACACGTATTTTCCGTATTCGTTTTCAACAGGTGTATCGATAGCATCTCTTGTTGTACCTGCAACAGGGGATACGATAACTCTGTCTTCACCAACGATTCTGTTGGTGAGAGAGCTTTTTCCTGCGTTAGGCTTTCCGATTATGGCAACACGGATAGTTCCGTCATCTTCTTCCTCTGGGAGTAGCTCTATTACCTTATCAAGAATGTCTCCGCTTCCTGTTCCGTGTAATGCGGACAATGCGTATGGATCATCCAATGAAAGCTCATAGAATTCATAAAACTCAGGGGGAAGATCACCTGTTTTGTCTATTTTGTTTACAGCAAGAATAACAGGCTTTCCGCTTCTTCTGAGCATTGTTGCAATATCCTTGTCGTCAGCGGTAACACCGGCTCTCGAGTCGGTCATAAAAATAATAACGTCAGCCATAATTATTGCTGTTTCAGCTTGACTTTTCATAAGCTTCAGCATATCGCTGTCTGTCTTTGGCTCTATTCCTCCCGTATCAACGAGAGTCATTTTTCTGCCGTTCCATTCAATATCGTAATATAATCTGTCTCTTGTAACACCAGGTGTGTCTGCAACAATGGAAAGGCGTTTACCTGCCAATTTATTAAAAAACGTACTTTTGCCCACGTTTGGGCGGCCTACTATCGCCACTATTGCCATAATATGCCTCCTTTTCCAACATACTAAATTATCTGAACAAAGCTTCTAAAAAGTCTGCTCCGTCTCCAACGGTATACACTTCATATACACCGAGCTTTTCCTTCAACGTATCAAGTGTCATATTATCAAGGAATATGTCCTCGTCCTGCTTCAACACGTTTTCGGGAAGGAGTAATATCTCACCAACGTTCTTCGTCTGAGCCACAATATCACCGCCTGTGAGAAGTCCGCTGACGGTAACACTTTCACCGAAAAAGTTGTTTATTATTCTCGAAACGTTGATTTCTGCTGTGGGATATTTTTCCTTGAAGGCATCCACCAATGAGCATATATGCTCATATGCGGCAACACCTGTTGAGATGGTTTTCTTTTTCCCTTGATATACTCTTCCTTCGTTCACAGCATCCTCAAGGGCATACAAAAATCCTTCCCTGTGGTCTCGTATCATTCCCACACCGTTTTCTATCTGCGGATAATCCTCATAGTATTCGTCACAGGGGATTGGTAGCTCTGCTTTTAAATAAAACTCGTCAGATGCATAAAAGGTTCTGATGCCTTTTTCTTTTTTTGCTTTTTCTCCGAATCTGTCTATTGTTTCGATTACCCTCAAGGCTGTCTCTTTTGTAAACGAAGTGAGAGGGCAAAGCCCCTTCCTGTGAGACGTAAGACCGACAGGTACTGCGGATACGCTGTTGAGGGTTGACAGCTCATAAAGTTTGCTCAAGCTATAAACAAGCTCGTCTCCGTCATTTATATCTGGACAAAGGACAAGCTGTGCATTTATTTCTATTCCACCTTCTGAAAGCATATAAAGGTATCTGAGAACGGTTCCTGCGTTTTTGTTCTTCATCATCTTTACTCTCAGCTCTTCGTTCATTGTGTGAACGGAAACGTTGATTGGAGAAATACGCATCTCGATTATTCTGTTTATATCCTTTTCCGTAAGGTTTGTAAGGGTTACGTAGTTGCCTTGAAGGAAAGAAAGTCGTTCATCGTCATCCTTGAAATATATGCTTTCTCTCATACCTTCAGGGTTCTGGTCTATGAAACAGAACATACAAGCGTTCTTACAACGCTTTTTCTCATCCATAAGATAGGTTTCAGCTTCTGCACCAAACTCATCATATTCTTTTTTTGAAACGGCAACGGTCTTTGTCTCATCCCCTCGCTTAAACACAATCTCAAGTCTGTTTGAGACGGTTTCGAATCGATAATCCAAAACGTCGTTTATCTCTCTGCCGTTGATGGATATTATTTTGTCTCCAGCCATTATTCCAGCCTTACATGCTACAGAGCCACGGTGGACAGTTGAAACGGTAATCATATGGACCTCTTTTTTATTTTTATAAAAACAAAAGACGCTTGTGTAATTACAACAACAAACGCCTCATGTAGCTTTAAGCCTTGTCTTCGTTCATTTCAAGTATCTGCTTGCCTGCGTATGTGCCGCAATTTGAGCAAACTCTGTGGGGAAGATTGTATTCTCCGCATTTAGCGCATTTTGCCATTGCTGGAGTGGAAAGCTTCCACACGGAAGAACGTCTCTTATTTCTTCTTGCTTTAGAAACCTTATTCTTTGGAACTGCCATTTTAAATTTCCTCCTTAATAAATAGATGTTATCTTAATTTTTATAAACTAACCAATTTGCTTTACTGAGCTTTTTTATTCTTCCTCTGTCATCTTCTTCAGAAGCTCTGCAAGAGGCGAGAGACGTGAATCAATTTCCTTTGTGTTGCATCCACAGCTTTCGTTGTTGAGATTAGTACCGCAAACAGTACATAACCCCTTACAGCTTTTCTTACATAAAAACTGGGATGGAAGGGATAAAATAACGTCTTCTCTTATCAATTCCGTCAAGTTGATTTTTCCCTTTCGGAAAATCTCATACTCTTCTGTATCTCTTTTTGGCTTCTTCTCGCAAATCTGCGTGGAATACTCCTTGCATACGGAATAATTCATCTCTTCAGCACAGCGAGAGCACAAGACACGAAGCTTTACGTCTGTCTTAAAGGAAACCGTAAACTCCTCGTTCTTATCATCTGCACTTCCGATAAATCTTCCTTCACAGGAGATGACGTCTTTTTCAAATGGAGGGAAGGAAACCTCAACGTCAAAAGGTAAGCTCTTCTTCTCACCGGATATCAACGAGGAAAAATCAAGTATATATTCCCCATCAGAATTCATTTCCAAATATCCTGCCATCAGACCCTCCTTGGCTCTTTGCCAAAAATAGACACAAAAACACACTTACAATAAAGCTTATTTATTATATAGCTTTTGGCTTCGTTTGTCAAGACCAAAAACCAAAAAAAAGAAAAATATTTTATTTTTTTACAATTATATATACCACTCTCTTCTATAAAAACTTTTCCTATCTTTAAAACGTGTGATAACTGAAGGGGTGAGAGTTGTACAATACCCATGTACCAAGGAGAAAACGTGTGATAACTGAATGGGCAGGAGTTGTACAATACCCATGTGCCGAAAAGCTTAGATAAGGAGAGGGATTGATGCTTCACAGAGAAGATGCAGTAGGGGGATTTAAAATGGGAGGAAAACAAAGAAGGTGGTGAACTGAAAAGGGAAATGGAAATTAACGAAAAGAATGTTTCATACATGGAAGGAACAGAAGAGAAGGTAAAGAAGAAAAGGGGACGTGCCAAAGCAAAAGAGACGGTAGCAAAGTTGAGAGATGAAAAGGGTAAAAGCGAAGGGGAGAAGCCCAGTTGTTTCGGTAGTTTATCCAGAGAAGAGATGCTTAATAATATCACAAATGAGTCCTTGGAGGGATGTGGAATAACAAAAACGCTGGTGGCTGTGGAATTATATAACGTATATCTCAAGTGTATGCAGGAGATACCCGTTATGACGAAGGACAAGGAGAGTGGGAAGCAAGTACCGACAGGGGTTTACCAGTTTGACGCAAGGTGTGCGTTGAAGGCATTACAGCTTTTGGGAGATGCTGTTGGACTTTTCAAGGAAAAAGTATCTGTGGAAAATCAAGGTTGTTCTTATGAGGAGTTTTTAAAAAGCGGGGAGTATGAGTATGAGTTTTAAAGTCTTTAATAAAGAAGGGTTGTTTTGAGCAATCCTAAAAACGCACTTTGGTACATAGAACGGTTTTTAAAAATCAAAACCAAGGACAACAAGATACAAAAGCTTTTTTTAAATCAATCCCAAAGGAAGCTTTACGAAACGGTGAAGCGGGAGCATCAACTGGGTAAGCCTGTGAGAATAATCATACTCAAGGCTCGTCAGATGGGGTTTTCCACAGCGACGGAGGCATTGATATTCCACAGCACAGTAACAAGAGAGAACGTCAACAGCCAGATAATTGCTCATACAGGTGAAAGCACAACGAACCTTTTCAATATGTCCAAGCTTTTTTATGACGAGCTGCCCGTTATGATGAAGCCTATGCTGAAAGCTTCAAATGCCAAGGAGCTTATATTTGAAAATCCCACGAAAAACCAAAAGGACAAGAAGTCACGGCCTGGACTTCGTTCCAAGATAAAGTGTACCACAGCAAATTCCAGCGGTGTGGGAAGAAGTGATACGCTGACAAATCTGCATATTTCGGAATATGCCTTCTGGGAGGGTGACAAAAGAAGCACACTTACAGGAATAATGCAGGCTGTACCCAACCTACCCGGCACGATGGTGATAATCGAAAGCACGGCAAACGGATATGATGATTTCAAAGCCATGTGGGACGGTGCGGTAAACGGAGAAAACGATTTTGTGCCGTTGTTTTTCCCTTGGTTTGAAATGTCAGAATACAGGATGAACTCAGAGGGAATAACTCTCACAGCAGAGGAGAAGGAACTGAAACAGCTTTTTTCTCTTGATGACCAGCAGATAGCCTGGAGACGATGGTGCATAAAAAACAACTGTGGCGGTGACGAAAGGAAATTCAAAGAAGAATATCCGTCAACGCCTGAAGAAGCGTTTATTATGACAGGTGAATGTGTATTTGACAAAGAAGCTTTATTGAAACGAAGCGTTTTGATGGAGCCACCTGTTTCTGTTGGGAGCTTTGAGTACAAATATGACGGGGTGAGGATAACGGATATAAAATTTTGTGAAAATCCGTCAGGGGATATAAAGATATACAAACGTCCCAAGCAGGGAATCCCATACGTTATAGGCGGAGATACCTCAGGAGAGGGAAGCGACCGTTTCACAGGACAGGTTATTGATAATACCACAGGGGAGCAGGTTGCAGTCCTTTGCAGAAAATATGACGAGGATTTGTATGCAAGGCAGATGTATTGTTTAGGGATGTATTATAACTGTGCTTTGGTGGGGATAGAAACAAACTTTTCCACCCATCCAGTAAGAGAGCTTGAACGGCTGGGGTATCCAAGGCAATACGTGAGAGAAAGCGTTGATACTTTCACCCACTCTGTGAAAAAAAGCTATGGGTTTGTAACCAACTCAAAAACAAGACCGCTTCTGATAGCTCAGCTTATTTCTGAAATGAGAGACAGCATAGAAAACCTTAACGACAAACAGACCGCAAGTGAGATGATGACCTTTGTCTATAACGAGCTAAGACGTCCTGAGGCGGCAAGAGGTTCACACGATGATCTTGTTATGGCGTTGGGGATAGCATATCTCATAAGGGGAAGCCAGAGTACGACGGCATCACTTCCTGCTGTGGAATGGACAAAGGATATGCACGAGGATTACAAGGCGGCATCACGAGAGGAGAAAAAGTATTTGCTTCAGAAATGGGGCACACCTAAAAAGTAAAAAAATATGGAGGATTTATGTCAAAAAGAAAAGATGGCGCAAAGCACCAAAAGAATTTTGAATACTGGAAAGAAAAATATTTATCAAGCAAAACCGCTTTTGAAAGCCAAAGAAAGCTGATGGACAACCGAGAGCTATTATATAAAGGAACGAAAACGATTTTTTCGCCATGTGGAGACGAGGCGGAGAAAAGTGCTACCCACGTGAGAAACATTGTTTTTGAGAATATTGAAGCTGAGATAGATTCATCCATCCCAGCTCCAAAGGTAACAGCCAAGCGAAAGCAAGACGAATGGCTTGCTGAAGAGATTGAGGATATGCTCAAAAACGTTGTTGATATTCTTCCCTTTGAACAGCTAAACGATATGCAGGAGAGGACGGCATATATTCAGGGTGGAAGCTATTTCCTTTGTGAATGGGACGATGAAAACAGAAAAAACGGCTCTATTGGTGAAATATCCGTATCTGTTGAGCATCCTAAACAGATAATTCCACAGGATGGGATTTTCGGTTCAGTTGACAATATGGATTACGTTTTCATCGAGTCAGCAAGGACGAGGGGATACGTTGAACGTCGTTACGGATTGGTCACAGACGAAGGTGAAGAGATCCCCGACATAAGAGGCTCTGAAAATATGTCATCAGCAGACGATCTTGTTACTGTTATTACAGGATTTTTCAAAAACGGAAACGGGAGTATAGGCAGGATAGTTTTTATGGGCGACGTACTTCTTGAATATCTGGAGGATTATCAATCCCGATACGTTTCCCGATGTGTGAAATGTGGAGAGATAGGAAAAGACGTTTGTTCTCTTTGTGGTGGGAAAACGTTCATAACGGAAAAAGAGGAATACGAGGAGCTTTTTGAGGATATTGTGTGCTCTGACGGAAGGGTGATTTCAGCTACGGTTTCAGAAAACGTTCCCTTGGAGTTTTCCGAGGAAGAATATGACGAGCCGTTGATGGAGATGCGAAAGATTCCGTATTACAAGCCTAACATATATCCGTTGATACTGAGAAAAAACATATCTGTTTTCGGTCAGCTTCTTGGAGAGAGCGACGTTGACGTTATCTCCGACCAGCAAAACACAATCAAAATGCTTTCCACGAAAATCAGGGAGAAGCTTCTGAAGGGTGGTAGCGTGTTGACGCTTCCACTTGACGTGGACGTTGATACAACGGATGAGGAGTTCAAAATAATGAGGGTAGAGACTCCCGACAAAATGAATATGATGCAGGTGTTCAACGTACAAGCGGATATATCAGGGGACCTTACTTATATGAATCAGGTATATAACGAAGCGAGAGAGGTTTTGGGGATAACGGACAGCTTTCAGGGAAGAACCGACAGCACAGCGGTGTCAGGTGTTGCAAAGGAATTTGCCGCAGCACAGAGTGCTGGTAGACTTGAAAGCAAACGAGTTATGAAAAATGTCGCATACGCAAGGCTTTACGAAACGATTTTTAAGTTTATGCTTGCCTATGCAGACGAGCCGAGAACAGTTGTAAGCTTGGACGGAAGGGGAAACAGAGTCTACAGCACTTTTAACCGATACGATTTTCTTTCTGAAGATGAATATGGGGATTTATATTGGAACGATGATTTCATATTTTCCTGCGACGATTCGTCAACCCTTGGAAAAGACAGAGAGAAAATGTGGGCTGAAACGAGAAACAATCTTGCAACAGGCACATTGGGAGACCCTTCAGAAATATCTACCCTCATACTTTTCTGGAACGTTATGGAGCGTTTTCATTATCCAGGTGCGGCAGAGATAAAAGCACAGCTTATGGAACAGTTGCAGGAGAATACTGCTCTGGATATGCCTGTGGCTGTAGGTAGTCCGATTTCTTCGGATTTGACGGTGGAAGAATGAAAGGGGGTGAGATGATGGGAAACAAAACGTATGCTGGAAAAATCACAAACAAAAGCTCTCAATACGTAGAAGCGATTTTCAAGCAGGGGAAACCCAAGGGTTCTAAAATTACCGAAGGCAAGAAGAAATAGCCTTTGAGAGAAAAAGAAAAAAGGAGGAAATGAAGTTGGAAAACACAGAAAAAACCTTGACCGAAGAAATGGGAGCAGAGCAAACGGAGTCTGTTGTCGCCGAAGATACGGAGACAGCCTTTGACTCTAATCAAAACGAAACAGAGAAAATCCAAAGGAGAGAGGGGGAGGAGTTCGTTGACGAGGAGCGACTTGCATATCGCAGAGAGGGAGAGGCAAGGAGACGAGCCATAGAGGCGGAGTTCAGAAAAATAAACGCCATCGACCCATCTGTAAAAAGCTTTGACGATTTAATGCTTATGGAAAATGCAGATGAGTTTGCAGAGAAGGTGAGAAAAGGATACTCACTTGCAGATGCGTTTATTCTGACAAACGGAAAAAAGCTATCCCAGAGAATCAAAGCTGCCGCAGTCAAAACTGCGCTGTCAAGACTTGCCGCGAAGCAACATCTGACGGGAGCAGGTACAGGCGGCGGTGAGGCGGCAATAGACGTTCCCGCGGAAACCTACTCTCTGTATAAATCTCTCTATCCAAACCTTTCTGATACCGAAATCAAAAGGCACTACAAAAAACATAACAAATAGCCAAAAAATAGAAAAGGAGAAAAATATGGCATTCAGACTTAACAAATCACTTGTATCCACAACGCCTTCTGTGGAATATTTTGAAGGCAAACTCAACGAAGCGATTAAATATGGTGAAGCATTGGTGTTGTCTGTAGGAAAGCTTACCAAATGCTCATCAAACGTAAAACCTGAATTTATTTCCTTGAGCGACGTAATCTGCAAGAATGAGAACGAAGTTGTACCTGTAATGAGGGTGTTTGATTTCTATCTTTTTACTTGTCCAATACGTGGAGGACACGAACAGCTTGCTTGTGGCGATGCCCTTGCTATTGATACAGATGCAGAAGGAATTACCGCAGAAATATCAGGTGACGTTGCAAAAGTCGTTTCCGTTGAAGGCGACTACGCAACCATACATTTTTAAATTAAAGTAAAAAAGGAGAAAAAATATGGCAGGACTTACATTTTCAAAATCATCAAATCTTAATAACAGTATCTTCGGGAAATCCCAAGAACCTATTCTTTTCAACATTGAGAAAAAAGCAGAGGCGTGGGAGGAGAAAAGCCAGATAAAAAACATTTATATGGTTGAAAACTCCAAAAACTTTGCTGAGAAAATCACATCTCTCACAAGTATGGATGAGTTTCTCCCTGTTGGCGAGGGTGGTGCATACCCTAAAGCAGATATGCAAGAGGGATATTCAAAGGTCATTGAACCTGAAACCTGGAAAAGTGAATTCGTAATCACAAGGGAAATGATTGAAGACTCAAAGCTTCTCGACTTGAAGCATAAGCCTGTAGCCTTCACCGATAGTTATTTCAGAACAAGGGAGCGTTTTGGTGCAAGAATGCTCGCAGGTGCGATTTCAGGCGAAGACGTTACCATTGGTGGTAAAAGCTTCTCTGTAAAGGGAGCAGACGGAAACCCATTTTTCCACGCTTCCCATCAGTCAAAGGTGAACGGTGACGTTCAGTCAAATAAATTCTCAAACCTTTTCTCAAAATCCAACTTGGGAAGAATCGTTGAGAAGATGAGCCTTTTCAAAGATGATAACGGAAACATCTTGAATATCGCCCCTGATACGATAGTTATCCCTTATAATGCAGAGCTTATCGATACTGTATTCAGTGTCATCGGCTCTGACAGAGACCCATCCACGTCAAACAATAGCTTCAACTATCAGTTTGGTATGTGGAACGTTATCATCTGGCCATACCTCAACCAGTTTATAAATACGTCTTCAAACAATATGCCCTACATAATTCTTGATAGCTCATATAATCAGCAGAATGGCGGTGCTGTGTGGATCGATAGAGTTCCTCTTGAGGTTCGCTCTGCCATTGATGATAATAACGATAACAATATCTGGAAGGGCTATGCCAGATTTATGTGTGGATTCAACGATTGGAGAGCTATGGCAGTAGGCGGCGTTCAGGGCGCCGACGAAATACTTTGATGAGCCGTGATATGACAGAGACTTCCTACGAAGTAACCTGGAAGGACATCAAAAGAGCCACTCTTCAACGAATGTTTGTAATTGAAGGCGGTACGGTTGTTGTAAGCGATGTGACACAGCCGTATATAGAGGCAATGCCTGCGGCTGCAAACGAGGGGATTTATCTCCTCGCCGCCGCAGGTGGTGCGGGAACGAAGTCTTTGAGCTTTGAAAAGAAAAGAGCGTCGGGAAACTATTCAAGGTTCGATATGAATAAATACGCAACGGATTTCCGTTCCTTCACCGATGAAATATATATTCAGACTGAAAAGGGGAGAGAAAGGATATACGGCTACGTGACGGAAGCAACGTCGGTTCTCGTGCTTCCTGCGTGGCTTGAGGGTGAGATAATCGTGTATTATAACCCATTACCCCAGCTTCTGACCCAATACGTATCTGACGATGAAAAAATCAGACTATTGCCTATGGCTTCGACTCTTTTGCCGCTTTATATGGCATCTCAGCTTTTCAAGGATGACGATATGCGTCAGGCTGTACAGCTGAGAAACGAGTTTGAAACAGGACTTGCAAGAATGTCTGCCCTGATTAAGTCTGATAGGAAAAATAAGGAGAGCTTTTCCTCTGTGACGGGTTGGAATTAGCTTGATTTTGATAGATGCTCCCTTTTCGCTTGAAAGCGAAAGGGGAGCGAGAAATAAACAGTTGCAAAAGGAGGTTTTATGTCAACGTTTAACTTGCCCTCGGCAAACGCTATAGGCTCTTTTGTTGTGAAGGAGTTTGGAGGCGTTGACCTTTGGAGTTCGCCTGACGGTGTTTCTCCCCATAGATCTCCGTCATGCGTTAACATGATAAGAGATAAAAACGGCTCTGTGAGAAAACGAATGGGATATGAAAAAATATCCACGTTTAATTTCGGCGGACGGATAAACGGAGCTTGTTTCTTTAATAATAAAAACTATATCCACGCATACGACTCCGTGTATTGCGTGGAAAACAAGGGATATATTGAAAGGCTGTTTGGCGGTCTTCCCGACAAGAAAAGTATTTTTATCCCAACACCTGAGACGTTATACGTGATTTCGGGGATGGGAATATTCTATATCAATCTGAGTGGTGAATACGGATGCCTTTCGGACAAGGGATACGTTCCCACGGTAATCGTTTCAAAAGCTCCGTCGGGTGGTGGAACGCTTTATGAGGATTATAACGTTATCTACCCTGTGTGGAAAGAACAGTTTCTTGCTGATGGAGATAGTACTGTTTACCACCTTGAAAAGAAAAATATCCTTGAGGTGATAAGCGTCCAGATAAGAGACGAAAACGGAGACTTTCAAAAGGTGGACGAAAATCTGTATTCCGTAAACTGTGAAGAAGGAACTGTAACGTTCACATCTGCTCCCAAGACACCTGTGGTTGTGGGAATGGATAACGTTATTATAGAAGTCAGTATCGCAGACGGAAGTGTGGATATGCTGTTGGGATGTACCATAGGAGTGATTTTTGGTTCGAATGGCAAAAAGGACAGGCTTTTCCTTGGCGGAAACCCTAAGTACGTGGGAATGGACTTTTATAGTGCCTCAGGTGACTTTTCATATTTTCCACATATGAATTATTCAAAATTGGATGGTGGGGAAATAAAAGGATATTCCGTGTATAACGGTTCGCTTTATACCCATTTGTCCTCGGGAAACGCAAAGGGGAAGAATGTTATAGTGAAAAGGGATGGGATAGAGGACGAAAATGGAAAGGACATTTTTGTAGTCTCAGGTGAGTTTTCTTCCCCAGGTGCTGTTTCAGAAAACACAACGCTATCCCTTGATGGCGAGGCGCTGTTTTTGAGTAACGACGGAGTTTACGGAATGACCATCTCAGACGTTACAGACGAGCAGGTGTGTCAGCTCAGAAGCGGGTATCTGGGTAATTCCTTTAAGGCATTTACAAATGAGGAGATGCAGAATTCCTGTGCTGCAGTTTTTGGTGACTTCTATATTCTTGCAGTAGGTGGAAAAGCGTTCGTGCTTGATGGAGCTAAAAAAAGCTATTTCGGTGGAACACCACTTTGTTCCTTCCAGTATGAATGTTACCTTTGGGAAAATATCCCTGCAAGAATTCTCTGGACAGGCGGAAACCACCTTTATTTTGGTGACGATGAGGGGTATGTGTATCGATTCTTCCATGATGTGAATTCCTCAGCTTCGTATATGGATGATGGGAAAAAGGTCGTCTGTTATTTTGATACGGCAGATATAGATGACAGAGTGTTTTTCAAGAAGAAAACATACGTTTCCGTCTCGGTGAAAATAGGTGCGTTTCTCAATACAGGGGTGAAGATTTATGCCAAAACCGACGGACGTTTCCACGAAAAGCCTGTTTATGACAGTATGGGAAGGGGAAGATTTTTCGACTTTTCTGCTGTGGATTTTGAAAGTGTTAGCTTTTCATCAAACGTGAGCGAGGTAACGCTCTGTGGGAAAATCAGAATAAGGAATACGGATTCAGTCAGCTTTCGGATAATGAACGATAAGGCAGAGCCGTTTTCACTCTATGCCTTTGGAACGGAGTATGTGCAGAAGAGCAATTACATCCGATAAAACGGAAGTGGAAGAAGATATGAACGGAGATATAATCGACTTTGTCGTTGAATATAAAAAACAGGATATGAGTATATCTACAGCCTGAGAAACGGCTATGAAAAGATATATTAATTATAAGGAGTTATAATGTATATTACAACAGATATGATAATCACCGCAGGCGCGGTTTTAGGTGTGGTCTCTTCTGCTTGTGCTGTGCTTTTTGCGGTACATAAAAGATACTTGAAGCAAAACGAACAGGCAGAGGAGATACAGAGAATAAAGGACGAGCAGATGCTGATTTTTTATGCACTCCTTGCCTGTCTCGACGGACTTCAACAGCTTGGTGCGAACCATACTGTCCCAGAGATGAAAGGAAAGCTTGAGGAGTATCTTAACGTGTCTGCACATAAATAAATGTTATTTAAAACGAAAAGGAAGGAGAAAGAATATAATGGATATGACGGAATACATTTATCCGCAACTGCTTTTCATTATCCCTTTTTTAAACCTTACAGGATGGTGGATAAAGCATAAAACAAACGTCGCAAACAAACTTATTCCGCTGATTTTAGGCGCTGTTGCCGTCTTGCTCTCCACGTTGTATATCCATGCGTCAATGCAAACGTCAGTTGTGGAAAGCGTGGGGGCAGGAATAATCCAAGGGGTTTTCCTTGCAGCTACAGCGGTATATGCCAACCAAATAACGAAAACAGGAAAGGATGAAATATAATGATAATAACCATAGACCCAGGGCATACGAAAAACGTCAATGCAGGGGTTGTCAAAGGATATTATGAAGGAAACGCAATGTATACCCTTGCAAAGTATCTGAAGGATGAGCTTTTGAAATATCAGAATACATACGTTGTTCTCACAAGGAAAGAAAACGAAGACCCTACCCTTTCAGAAAGGGGAAGCCTTGCTGTGAGCAGTGGAAGCAGAATTTTTATTTCTCTTCATTCAAATGCAGTCTCAAATTCCGAGTCTGCCGCATACGTTTGTGGGTTTTATAGTGTTAAAAGACTTGCGTCCAAGCTTCTTTGTGGTGAGCTTGTTTCTGCCGTTGTGGGCGTTATGAAGGAACAAACAGATGCGTGGAACAGAGGCGCTTTGACAAAGAAAACAACCACGGGAAACGATTATTACGGTGTTATCAGAAACTCTGTCGCTGGAAACAGTAACGTTGAGTATTCTTTCATTATAGAACATGGGTTCCATACAAATAAAAAGGAATGTGAGTTTCTTATGAACGATGAAAATCTGAAAAAGATAGCAGAAGCTGAAGCTAAGGTTATAGCCGAATATTTCAGTATGAAAAAGAAGGTGAATTTTGCCGTGACAAGAACGGAAATCCCATCGGGAAGCGACCTGAACGAATATCTTTCCGAGGGCGAGTTCTATTTTTCAGGACATCCTGGAAAAGTTATGAATTCTTCTCCTGCTGAAAGTGAGGATAGTGCCTTTATTCTCGACGTGGAAACCTGCTTTGTTCAGGGAATCCCATACGTTGTTCAAAAGGCATATTACCTCTTGTCCGGAAAACAGTATATTCGTGGTATATATGTTGATAACGGAAAACTAAGTGAAGTACATAATGATTGGAGTAAAAAATGAGCTATTCAAAATTATACGGATATAAGGATTTCCTTTCCTTCCTCGAAGGTAGCGGATACGAGTCGGCTGCCAAGAAAAACAAAAAGGCAATAGACGATTCTCTTGCCGTTCAGTTGAAGGAGCTGGAAAATCAGAAAAAAACTATAAACGATAATTCCGACGAACTTGCAAGACAGGCTTATATCTCTTATATGTCAGCGTCCAAAGACCTTCCCGAAAAGCTTGACGCAAAGGGACTCACAGGTGGTGTTGCTGATAATCTTTATTTGTCCTTGCTTAACCAGTATCAGAATAACTATAATGACATCGGAAAAGAAAGACAAAATAAGCTTTTTGAAACGGATAACCAGATGGCAAATGTAAGACTTTCAAGTTCTGCCGACTACTCAAAGGCTTTGTCTGACTTGTATAATTCTGCGGTGGATAAATTCCTCGACGTTCGAGAAAATGAAGAAAACCGAAACTTCGAAAGCTATTATAACGATAAAGAGCTATCCAATAAGGCTGCAGACAGAAAAGCTCAGGCTGAAAAGAATAAGGCAGACAGAGAGTTGGAGCTTGCCGCATTGGCTTTCAAGGCAGGAGATACTTCTTTCCTTAAAAAGCTTGGTATAAAAGTTCCTTCTTCAAGCTCTTCTTCCTCTGGCTCGTCTGGCTCATCGGGTTCATCTGGCTCATCGGGTTCGTCTGGTGAGTTTTCCGACCTGATAAAACAGCTTGACTATGCTGTTTCACTTGCGGAGTATGGTAACTATTCCTTGCTTTGCAGTATAACGGGAATGACGGAAGAAGAGGCGGCTTTGAAGTTTTCTGCGGGAACGGATAGTGGTTATACTGAAACTCAGATAAGAGATGCGGCAAAGCTCTTTATGAGTGGCGACTATAGTAAAAACGTACTCGGTATATTAAAATCCGCTTACCCTGAGTTTTCATATAAACAAATATGGAATATCTGGAAATACGTTGCGGAAATGGAGTGGCTTATGTCCGTGGACGATTATAAAGGCCCTGTGGCATAAATTCACCATAAAAATAACGTGACGTAAAAAACAAAATGGTCGGGTTCAAAAGTGGTTTGCTTTTGAACCCGACCATTTAAACATATTATTTTTCAACCAACGTGATGTTGGAAGGGATAATTCC
>JAEIGA010004959.1_pt1 | contig 20436 bp, 17 predicted proteins | sample 9270691 | NCBI WGS metagenome assembly JAEIGA01 (sample SAMN17057246, study PRJNA624740) | gut metagenome | biome: biome; isolation source: fecal sample | host: Bos grunniens | place: China: Xizang | collected 2019 | reverse complement strand
AATCACTGAGGATGAGGATGTAGTTGTAGCTTCTGTCCTTCCGCCTAGAGTGGTAAGTGATTCTGAGGAGTCAGGAGAAACTGAGACAGCTCCAGTAGAGAATTGAGCTGAATAAGACCGGCTAGTTTTAGTCAATATTAGGGTTGTTGGGCGAAAGGTCCGGCAGCCCTTTTTAACCTGCTTGCTTATTTGTTGAAAAAGTCATCAAGGCATGTATTTTTTTCGCGATAGATAGGGGTAACCTAAGGAAGGGAAGTCCCTGTGCAGCCGTCTGCCCTTTCGTGAAAAATATATGGTCAAACCATCCGCAAATGCACATATGAATAGAAAATAACCGGAATAGCCCTCAAATGATTGAACTTTATTTTGCTTAAAGCCGTAAAAAGTATAAAATATGAAGAGGTAATGAAAAGGTTTTAATCTACAAGGAAGTGTCATATATGAAATTAATCGTCGGTCTTGGGAATCCAGGGGCAAAATATGAAAAAACTCGTCATAACATCGGCTTTATTATTATTGATGCTTTGGCTGAGCAATGGAACATCAAGCTGAATCAAAGCAAGTATAACGGCCTTTATGGCGTAGGTACTGTAGCGGGTGAGAAAGTGATATTGCTTAAGCCGCTAACCTATATGAACCTCTCTGGTGAGTCAATCGCACCTCTTGCGAATTTTTACAAAATTGGCCTTGAAGATATGGCCATCATTTATGATGATCTTGATTTGCCAAGAGGGAAGGTGCGCCTGAGGCAGAAGGGCAGCGCTGGCGGGCATAATGGTATGAAGTCAGCCATCCAGCATCTTGGCGGGGATGGGTTTAACCGAATCCGTGTGGGTATAGGCCGCCCTGAGGGAAGAATACCGGTTCCGGATTATGTATTGACGAACTTTGGGAAAGAGGAGCAGGTGGTTATGGATGAAGCGGTCAAGAAGACTGTAGAGGCCTGCGAACAGTGGCTGAAAGAGCCTTTCCTAAAGGTCATGAATAAATACAATGGGTAATTGTACGCCTTTAAAGCTGGATTGAATAGAATGAGGCATGAACGTAAATACTAACGGTATAGAGGATGCGGAGGTACAGTATGGCGCTTAACTATTACTGCAGGCATTGCGGACATGTCTTAGGCAATCTTGAGGAACGGCATAAGGAACAGTATCAAGCGGTCCTTGAGCTGCTTACAGCTGAGGAAAGAGAAGAGATTATTTACTATGATGATAATGGGGTCATTCAAATCCGGTCTATCTGTGAGTCATGTCAGGAATCTCTGGAGCAGCAGCCGGATTACCATTTGCTTGATTACCTAATCCAATAAGACAGGGACTTGCTTTGGACGCGCTACTCCAAAGCGTTTTTCTGTTTTCTAAATAGGACTTATTTCGTCTATTAATATATCAATATAGAGACAGTTGAAGGGAGGACAGATACATTGAAAAGACTACAACAGCTTTTATCGACAAATAAAGACATCACTTCTATACAGGAGGGAATCATTGCTGGGTTGAAAGAGCAAATGCTTGCCGGGCTATCGGGTTCTGCCCGCTCCTTATTCATGGCAGGATTATATGAACAAACGAATAGGCCGCTGTTAATCGTGACGCCTAATCTTTTGAATGCCCAAAAAATCTATGAGGATCTGACCTCGATTCTAGAGAAGGATAAGATTTTCCTGTTCCCGGCCAATGAATTAATTGCGGCAGAACTGAGCATAGCTAGCCCAGAGCTTCGGACACAGCGGATTGAGACGTTGAACTATCTGTCAAGCGGTCCAAGGGAGGGAATCATTATTGCACCAATCTCAGGAATTAAGAAATTGCTCCCGCCAGCAGAGGTGTGGGCAGAAAGCCAATTAGTGTTTAAAGTTGGCGATGACATTGAGATTGATAAGGTATTATCCAAACTTGTGGCGATTGGCTATACAAGAGCGGATATGGTTACCGCCCCAGGAGAATTCTCTCTAAGGGGGGGCATCATCGATATTTATCCGCTTACAGAGGAGAATCCGCTTCGGATTGAGCTTTTTGATACGGAGGTAGATTCGATTCGGACATTCTCCGTTGAGGACCAGCGTTCCTTGGAGAAAGTGAAAGAGGCCACATTAAGCCCTGTAACAGAAACCATCGTAAGCAAGGCTGGATTATTCAAGATTGCCGAGCTCCTTGAGGAGGGGTTAGAGCAGTCATTGAAGAAAATCAAGGATAAGCAGGCGAAAGAGAGAATGCTCACGCAAATCGAGCATGAGATTAGCATGCTCAGAAATGGCGAGACCTTTGAGCATATTGCTCAATATCTGTCACTTGCCTATGAACGTCCGGCTAGTTTGATAGACTACATACCTGAATCAAGCGTGCTGATTTTTGATGAGGTATCAAGGATACAGGAGATGGGCAGTCAGCTGGATAAGGAGGAGGCCGAATATTATACATCCTTGATTGCTGACGGGAAAATCATTCATGATATTAAGCTTTCTCACTCTTTATCCTCGCTAATGAGTACACATAGGCATCCGTCCGTCTATTTATCGCTCTTCTTGCGTCATGCGGTCCATACGAGCCCGCAGAATATCGTTAATATATCCTGTAAGCCTATGCAGGACTTCCATGGCCAGATGAATGTCTTGAAGGCAGAGGTTGATAGATGGAAAAAGGGCAAGTATACCGTTATTTTGATGGGAACTGATCCAGAGCGAGTTAAGCGGATAGAGCGCATAATGGAAGACTATGAGATGCAGGTGGATATTGTCCATGAGAAGGATGGTATTAAGGGTGGATCCATTCAAATCATGGAGGGCCAATTGCAGACAGGTTTTGAGCTGCCGCTTCAGAAAATTGCTTTTGTCACAGAAAAAGAGCTGTTTAATAAGCGTACTCGAAAAGCCGTAAGAAGGCAGAAGATGTCCAATGCAGAGCGCATCAAGAATTACTCGGAGCTGAAGCCGGGCGATTATGTCGTTCATGTCAATCATGGAATCGGGAAATTTCTTGGCATTGAAACATTGGTCATCAATGGCATTCATAAGGATTACTTGCATATCCGCTATCAGGGGAATGACAAGCTTTATGTACCAGTCGACCAAATCGAGCTCATTCAAAAATATGTAGGCTCGGAAGGAAAAGAGCCGAAAATGTATAAGCTCGGGGGAGCCGAGTGGAAGCGCGTTAAGAGTAAGGTTCAATCCACAGTTCAGGATATCGCGGATGATCTGATTAAGCTGTACGCCGAAAGGGAGACGGCTAAAGGCTACGGATTCATGCCAGATGGTGAGATGCAGCGGGAATTTGAGGCATCCTTCCAATACAAGGAGACAGAGGACCAGCTGCGCTCTATTTTAGAAATCAAGAGGGATATGGAGCGGGAGAGACCTATGGACCGCCTTCTTTGCGGAGATGTGGGCTATGGGAAGACCGAGGTCGCCATCCGAGCCGTCTTTAAGGCAATCGCTGATGGCAAACAGGTCGCTTTCCTCGTGCCAACGACTATTCTTGCCCAGCAGCATTATGAGACCATGCGCGAGAGATTTCAGGATTTCCCGATTAATATAGGTTTATTGAGCCGTTTCCGCACTAGGAAAGAGCAAAACGAGACGATCAAGGGTCTGAAGAACGGAACCGTTGATGTTGTGGTCGGCACTCATCGTCTCCTTTCGAAGGATATCATATACCATGATCTTGGGTTATTGGTGGTCGATGAGGAGCAGCGCTTCGGCGTTACTCATAAGGAGAAGATTAAGAGGCTGAAGACAAATGTGGATGTGTTAACTTTAACGGCCACGCCAATTCCAAGAACCTTGCATATGTCCATGCTTGGTGTGCGGGACCTATCAGTCATCGAGACTCCTCCGGAAAACCGGTTCCCTGTCCAGACATATGTCATGGAATACAATGCGCTGCTCGCACGTGAGGCAATTGAGCGTGAGCTGGCGCGCGGCGGCCAAGTATATTATTTATACAATCGAGTAGAAGACATCGAGCGGAAAGCGGAGGAGCTTGCCATGCTCGTTCCTGATGCCCGCATCGTCGTTGCCCATGGGAAAATGACTGAAAGTGAGCTTGAATCTGTCATGTATAGCTTCCTTGAGGGGGAGGCAGATGTGTTGGTAAGTACTACCATCATTGAGACAGGTGTAGACATTCCCAATGTGAATACGCTTATTGTTTATGATGCTGATAGAATGGGCTTATCCCAGTTATATCAACTGCGGGGAAGGGTTGGAAGATCCAATCGTGTCGCCTATGCTTATTTTACTTACAGACAGGACAAGGTGCTTACAGAAGTAGCTGAGAAACGCTTGCAGGCAATAAAGGAATTTACAGAGTTGGGTTCAGGCTTTAAAATAGCTATGAGGGATTTGACCATTCGAGGTGCTGGTAATTTATTGGGAGCGGAGCAGCATGGCTTTATCGACTCTGTTGGATTTGATCTTTATTCCCAGATGCTTGCAGAAGCAATACAGGAACGTAAAGGGGATATAAATAAAGAGAACCGTAATCCAATTGAGATTGATCTTGAAGTTGATGCTTATATTCCGGATTCCTATATAGCTGATGGAAATCAGAAAATTGAAATGTACAAACGTTTCAGAGCGGTCTCAGCAGAAGAGGAGTTAGATGAACTCCGCGATGAAATGATTGACCGTTTTGGTGAATTTCCAGTAGAAGTTACTTATCTCTTTAAGATTGCAGAAATGAAAATTCATGCAATACGAGCTGGTGTCGAATTGATTAAGCAAGTGAAAGACGAAGTAACCATACTCACCTCCGAAAAATCAAGCAAAGAGATAGACGGACATTTATTGTTTAAGGCTGCCTCTAAGTATGGCCGCATGGTTGGCTTGGGTATGGAAGCCAATTGCTTGAAGATGGTTCTATATGTAAAGAAAGTTCCAGTAGAGGACTGGCTCAATGCTGCCTTTGAGCTGGTTTCCGAGCTCGAGAAAAATAAAAAGGTAAAGGCGGAATAAGGCGCCTTTCGTCTTTACCTTTAAATGCTTTACAAGAGAAACCCCCGGGGAAGAAAGAAATAATTTTCTTCGTGTATAGAAGTTACCATTAGAAAAATACTAAGTTCAAGTATCGGCGGCATTATCGTCAATTGGCAGCAGGACATGTCGCAAAATCAAACCCGATGAAAGAGAGGCAACATAGAATGAAAGCAACAGGTATTGTTCGTCGCATTGATGATCTAGGACGCGTTGTAATTCCTAAAGAAATTCGCAGAACTCTGAGAATCCGTGAGGGAGATCCATTAGAGATTTTTGTGGATAGAGACGGAGAGGTAATCCTTAAAAAATATTCTCCAATCAGTGAGCTTGGAGATTTCTCTAAAGAATATGCAGAAGCTCTATATGATAGCCTTGGTAATCCTGTGTTAATCTGTGATCGTGATACATATATCGCCGTTGCGGGGGGTTCTAAGAAAGAATTCTTGAATAAGGCAATCAGTGATTCTGTCGAAAAAATCATGGAAGACCGCAACTCTGTACTTATCACTCAAAAAGGAACTGTTTCCTTGGTAGATGGTACAGATGAAGACGTGGCTTCCTACACAGTTGCTCCAATCGTTGCAAACGGCGATCCAATCGGGGCCGTTGTCATTTTTGCTAAAGAAGCTACTGTTGGCGAAATCGAATTAAAAGCGATTGAAACAGCTGCAAGCTTCCTTGCTAAGCAAATGGAACAATAATAATTATTGTATGATGGGCAATCAAAAGATCCGTTTCAATGGATGGATCTTTTGATTGCCCCTTTTTTATGGGGACATAAAGGCTTTGGTGTATATGATATAATACATGAAACAGATTAAAGAGGTGTACGTTTGATGGATAGGGAATATGGCGCATCCCGCACGATTGCGCGAGGGGCTGCTATACTTGCGGCCGCAGCCATTTTTGTGAAAGTATTGAGCGCGGTTTATCGTGTTCCCTTTCAAAATATAGCGGGTGATGAGGGTTTTTATATTTACCAGCAGGTCTACCCAATCTACGGCATTTTGGTTGTGCTTGCAACATATGGGTTCCCTGCCGGCATCTCGAGCATGATGGCTACGCAGGAAGGAAGAAGACGAAAGGAACTTATGACCGCTTCTCTCCTTTGGGTATCTTTATTTGGAATCCTCGGGTTTTTACTGCTCTATACGGGAGCTGAAGGGATTGCCCATCTCATGAATGATGTAAAGCTTGTCCCATTGATTCAGGTTGTTGCTTTCTCGATGCTGCTGCTCCCCTTGATCTCCTGTGTGAGAGGAAGCTATCAGTCGAGCGGATATATGCTGCCGACGGCTTTCTCCCAGACGATAGAACAAATTGTTCGAGTATTAGTCATATTGGTTGGCTCATTCATCTTAATGGAGAAAGGGGCCTCCCTTTATGCAGTCGGTGAAGAGGCTATGAAGGGGTCGATTTATGGGGGAATGGCTGCAGCCGCCATCCTATTGTTTTTTGTCATGAAGGATCGAGACGAGCACTTCCCGCTGCGATGGCCATCCTATGAGGTGTTTATTCAATCTGGGAAAATTCTTTTGTTTCAGGGGCTGGCGTTTTGTTTAAGTAATATGTATATCCTGCTATTACAGCTCATAGATTCCTTCCAGCTGTACGCCGCGCTCGTGGACCAGGGAATTCTCCCGCAAGATGCTAAAGTGATGAAAGGTACATATGATAGAGGTCAGCCATTGGTCCAAGTTGGCCTGGTGATTTCGACTTCTATGGCTTTATCGATGGTGCCGGTTCTATCATCCTTGAAAAGAAAACATTCCTATGATGCACTGAAGAGCATGTGCCGGCTGACCATCAAGGTTAGTGTTATGATAGGGCTTGCTGCTGCTATTGGACTTTCAGCCATATTGAGCTCCGTGAATGTCATGCTGTTTAAGGATGACCAAGGAAAGGCTGCACTGACCATCATCGCGTTAATGATTGTGTTTGCCTCAGTTGCCATTACCTCTGCAACCATCCTGCAGACATTAGGGCGCATTAAAGCCTCTGTTATAGTAATATGTCTGTCTGTTGCTGTGAAGGCGGTTTTGAACCCGCTGTTTATTTCAGATGGCGCCATTACTGGAGCAGCTTGGTCTAGTTTGCTGGCAACAGCCTTTGGAGCGTTTGCTCTTCTCATTCTTCTCAGCAGGGAGCTGTCTTTTAGGATTATGAATTTACGTCAGCTGGGAGCAATAGCGATGGCCGCACTCGCAATGTTTGGAGTACTGATAGGATATACTTCGCTCTTTTCTGCCATCTTTGAAGGGTATCTGGAGTCAAGAGGGCTTTCATCCATCCATGCTTTGAGCTCTGTTCTGCTTGGAGTGGTAGTTTATCTCCCTGTTTTGGTTAAAATGAAGGTATTCAGCCATGAGGAGCTCCAGTTGATTCCTTTCGGAGATCGGCTGGTCCGGCTATTGCCGCGTGAGAATAATTAAGTTAGGAGCATAAATCTAATGAGTCATCATATCACTGTTATTGGTTTAGGAGCGGGAGAGTTAGAACAGCTGCCGTTAGGAATTTACCGATTGTTAAAGAATACATCATTATTATATGCACGAACAATGGAGCATCCGGTATTGAAGGAGCTTTCCGCAGAAGGCCTTTCTATTTCGAGTTTTGATGCCATATATGAAAAATATGACCGGTTTGAAGATGTTTATGAGGAGATTGCAGAGACCTTGTTTCAAAAGGCCTTATCGGAAGACATCGTCTATGGCGTTCCGGGTCATCCGCTAATCGCGGAAAAGACCGTTCAGCTCCTTCTTGAACAAGGGAGTGAGCGGGGGATTGATGTCGTGGTCAAAGGAGGACAGAGCTTTCTTGATCCGATGTTCACGGCAATCAAGGTTGACCCGGTTGAGGGCTTCCAGTTCCTTGATGGTACAAGCCTTTCGGTGATTGACCTGAATACGCGCCAGCATATGATCATCAGCCAGGTGTACGATGCATTTATTGCTTCCGAGGTGAAGCTTACACTTATGGAGCGTTATCCGGATGATCATCAAGTATGCCTTGTGACAGGGGCTGGCATGAGCTCTGAACAAGTGAAGTGGCTGCCGCTCTATGAATTGGATCGGGAAATGGAGCTTAGCAATTTGACCTCGGTTTATGTGTCGCCGCTCACCAATCCAAAGCAGCAGTATAAGGAGTTCTGGAAGCTGCGGGAAATCATTGATCAGCTGCGGGCTCCGGATGGCTGCCCATGGGACCGTGCCCAAACGCATATTACCTTGAAGAGATTTTTAATTGAGGAGGCCTATGAGCTAATCAATGCCATTGACCAAGATGATATTGATAATATCATAGAGGAGCTTGGAGATGTCCTTCTTCAGGTGATGCTCCATGCAAAGATCGGGGAGGATGATGGATATTTCTCTATTGATGATGTCATTGAGTCCATCTCTGAGAAGATGGTCAGAAGACATCCTCATGTCTTTGGAGAGGCAATCGCAAATTCTCCCGAGGATGTGGAGAAGACATGGCAGCAGGTCAAAAGAATGGAGAAGGGTGAGGAGGAATCCTTGCTTAAGGATGTGAATGAAAGCCTTCCGAAGCTTATGCAGGCAGAAGAGGTTCAAAAGCGTGCGGCCAAGGTAGGTTTCGATTGGAATGATGTCTCGCCCGCTTGGGATAAGGTGCTTGAGGAGCTGGAAGAATTCAAGACTGAATTGAATCAGACAGAACGTGACACTGCTAAGCTCGCCGATGAGTTCGGAGATGTCTTATTTGCATGTGTAAACGTAGCGAGACTTGTGAGGATTGATCCTGAGCTTGCGTTGCACGGAACGATAACTAAGTTCCGAAACCGTTTTGAGTTTGTGGAACGCAGTGTGAGGGAATCAAAAAAGAGCTGGTCAGAATATACCTTGGAGGAGCTGGACCATTTTTGGGACCAGGCGAAGAAGCAAGGGCTATAAGAGTTAGGAGGAAACAAGGATGAGGCTTGATAAATTCTTGAAGGTGTCACGAATTATTAAAAGGCGTTCAGTCGCAAAGGAAGTGGCTGATCAAGGCCGTATTAAGATAAATGGAAAAGAATCGAAGGCTTCTGCCGATGTAAAGGTCGGTGACACACTGGAAATTCGTTTCGGTCAAAAGGTTCTCACCGCGAAGGTTGAGAAATTAGTGGAGACAACGAAAAAAGACGAGGCTGCCGGAATGTACACAATCATCGGCGAGGAACGGATTTCAGAGTAAAGGCAGCTTGGTCTATTTCACCCCGACTTATCATACACTTTTACAAATTGTTTGATAATGGGGGATAAGGATGAGCCAATATTTTGAATCAAACCAAACCGGCAAAAATGTCACACCTGACCATGATATAAGCATGAAAGGCCGCAAGCTTTTGGATATAACCGGCGTCAAGCAAGTAGAAAGCTTCGATAATGAGGAGTTTCTGCTGGAGACCGTTATGGGCTACTTGGCAGTCAGAGGCCAAAACCTCCAAATGAAGAATCTGGATGTGGATAAAGGCATCGTTTCTATTAAGGGGAAGGTGTATGAAATCACCTATCTTGATGAGAACGGCGGGGAGAAAGCTAAAGGGTTCTTTGGCAAGTTATTCAAATGAGTCTGGATACTCAATTTGTGACACTCCTATCTATGATTGCGATGGGCTTAAGCTTTGGGGCTGCCTTTGATACGTATAACCGATTTTTGAAAAGGGCAAAGAGAGCGCTTTGGATTGTGTTCATTAATGATGTCTTATTCTGGTGCATGCAAGCAATGCTGATTTTCTTTGTCCTTTTTAAAGCGAATGCTGGTGAATGGCGCTTTTATATCGTTCTGGCACTCCTGTTGGGATATTCTGCCTATCAGGCCCTTTTCAAGGAGATGTATAAGAAGGTGCTTGAGGGAGCGATTCACCTCGTGCTTCAGACCATTCATTTCTTTATCCGTTTAGGGGACATGCTATTGCTCAAGCCAGTGAAGGGTATGATTATGCTTTTGGTCAGTGTTGTTCTCTTTTTCCTGAAATTGGTGATAAAATTAGCAAAAGGACTATTTATGCTTGCCATGATGATTTTAAAGGCTTTATTATCAATAGTAGGAGTAGTGTGCTGGCCGGTATTTCGTTTAGCCTCATTTCTATGGAGAATCATGCCGGCGCCTATACGAAAGCCATGTGAAAAGTTTTTTTCGAAAATAGCAGGGATTATCGCTGGCATGAAGAATAATATCATTGTATTCTATGACAGGTGGATAAATAGGTCGTCTGAATGAAGGAGGAAAAGGAAATGGGTGCGCTTGATAAGGAAAAGAAAAATATCTCTCAAATCGACTCACCATATGTTCAATATCAAGAAAAACGGACCCAGTCCTTTGAGCGGAAGAGATTGGGACTGAAAAGAAGACTGGTCTTCTTTATGCTATTTGCCGTTATAACAACCGGTATCGTCTTAGCTACGCTCTATTCCCAAAAATCTGCCCTGAAGGACAAAGAGGCCCAAAAGCAAGAGCTTAAAGAGCAATTATCCAGCTTGCAGAAGGAAGAGGAACAATTGAAGGAAGAAATCGTTAAGCTGAATGATGATGAATACATCGCAAAGCTTGCCCGTAAAGAGTACTTTCTATCGGATGACGGCGAGATTATTTTCAACCTTCCAGAATAATGAAGGGTAGCTAAATTACCCTCACATTGACACGAATTTTTTACAGGGATTATAATATATAGGGAAGTATTTCTATACTCTATCATTTTTTTACTTTCTTAAGGAGGAGCAATTTTTTTATGTCAATCGAAGTAGGCAGCAAGTTACAAGGTAAGGTAACAGGAATTACCCATTTCGGAGCGTTTGTTGAGCTGCCCGAAGGTTCAACAGGATTAGTCCACATTAGTGAAGTGGCAGATAACTATGTTAAAGATATCAATGATCACCTTAAAGTGGGTGACCAAGTTGAAGTAAAAGTCATCAACGTCGAAAAGGACGGCAAGATTGGTTTATCCATCAAGAAGGCCGTTGAGAAGAAAGAAAGTGAAGCACCATCTTCTTACCAGCAACGTCCAAGAAGAAATAATGATTTCCGTGGTGGACGCGGAGATAACCGAGGCGGAAGAGGCAATGATGCTAGACCGCCACGCGAGAATTTTGAACAAAAAATGGCCCGCTTCTTAAAAGACAGCGAAGAGCGTATGTCATCTCTTAAACGGAATACAGAATCCAAACGAGGTGGCAGAGGAGGAAGACGCGGCTAAACCTTGCTGCTGAAAAAAACTGGCAATTTCCATATAACAGACTGGCTGATTAGCCAGTCTGTTCTTTTTTTATAGGATAGGTTAATAATGTAGTTATAGTGTAAGGCGGTCCAAATTATATGCGCTGAAAGCGCGCGGATGCTTTTTGCACGGTTTAACATAAACCTTTTGTATAAATTAGGATAAATGCACAAAAAAGCCGAGGAAGACGTTCCTCGGCTTTTTCTTCTATATGAAAATGACCCCTACGGGATTCGAACCCGTGTTACCGCCGTGAAAGGGCGGTGTCTTAACCGCTTGACCAAGGGGCCATGTATAAGAGTTGGTAGCGGCGGAGGGGATCGAACCCCCGACCTTACGGGTATGAACCGTACGCTCTAGCCAGCTGAGCTACACCGCCATATTCTTAAACACAAAAGCTATCTTACAATCTGCCCGCATTTTTGTCAACGATTTAAAAATTATCCGCAATTATCAGATTATTACCATTAAATTATTGGCAAATTCTTGTCCGTTCCCTTCTTTCTTACACATCTTTTCAAGCAAACCGAGGCTGCCTCCATAAACGGTCAATGCATTATGTTTGGTTTTGCCCATTTGCAAGGAATGCCGTCGAACGTTTTTTCCTTGTCCATCCTTCAATATGACAAATAAATAAACTTGTCCACTCTATAATGAGAGACATCACCAGTTAGGGGAGTGAAATAATGAGTAAAGTAGAAAACAATCATATGCTTGGTTCAGTAACTGATGTTCAATATAATCCTGAGAAGTGGAATCCAGTACAACTCATTAGCAAATATACGGCTAAGATTGAGGATATATTCATTAGGCAAGGCTATATACTTGTCGTTCTGGGCTTCCTGTTGGGAAGGGCGCTTATTCTCTCGCAGCTGACGCCATTCTCACTGCCGTTCTTTGCCGCAGTGTATATGATGAAAAGAGAGCGATCGCCGCTGGTGATGGTATCAGCGATTGGCGGGGCCTTAACGATATCTTGGACGGCAGGATTAAGCCTGTTTGCCTCCTGCGCTTTATTTCTCCTCCTCTATAAACTGCGTCAGCCATCGGTGGAGAACCAATTCAAACTGGTCGGTGTTTATGTTCTCATAGCCTTAGGCATTTCTAGCGCGACGGAGCGTTATCTGAGATATATGAAGTTTGAAATCTATGACGCCATGATGGTGGGGGTGGAGGCGGGGCTTGCACTAATCTTAACCTTAATATTTATTCAATGTATTCCCTTGATTTCCGTTCATAAGAGACCGCAATCCTTAAAAACAGAGGAAGTCATCAGTTTGATAATCATGCTTGCCTCCGTGATGACGGGAACGATTGGGTGGGCTTTCTACGATGTATCTTTAGATCATATACTGAGCAGGTATCTCGTTTTATTATTTGCCGTATCAGGCGGAGCCTCGATTGGGTCAACTGTTGGTGTTGTGACAGGTCTTATATTTAGCCTGGCCAATTTGTCGAGCTTATTTCAGATGAGCTTGCTTGCCTTCTCGGGGCTGCTTGGAGGCTTATTAAAGGAAGGAAAGAAAATCGGTGTCTCCTTAGGGCTGATTATTGCAACCTTGCTGATTGGCCTTTATGGAGAGGGAGCACAAAACATATCAATTACCCTGTATGAAACTCTCATTGCTATCAGTTTATTCCTGTTAACACCGGCTTCAATTATTGAGCGGGTCGCTAAGCATATACCTGGAACGGCTGAACATGCTAATGAACAGCAGCAATATGTCAGGAAAGTAAGGGATGTGACGGCCCAGCGGGTGAATCAATTTTCATCCGTCTTTCTCGCTTTATCTAATAGTTTCTCCAAGATGGAGGAGAGCACGACGAAAGAGGAGGAAAGGGAGCGTGATATGGATTACTTCCTCAGCAATGTCACGGAAAAAACATGCCAAACATGTTTTAAGAAGGATTATTGCTGGGCGAAAAACTTTGATTATACCTATGGAATGATGAATGATCTTGTCCAGGACCTAGAAGAGGAGCCTGCTCAGGTTTCTCCTCAGACGACAAGGGAATGGAAGAAGTTCTGTACTCGATATGACAAAGTAACAGAAGCGATGCTGCAGGAAATATCCTACTTCAATGCCAACCAGAAGCTGAAGAAGCAGGTGAAGGAAAGCAGAAGACTGGTTGCTGACCAGCTCCAGGGAGTATCGAAGGTTATGGAGGATTTCGCGAAGGAAATCACGAAGGAACGCGAGAATCTTCATATACATGAGGAGCAACTTATGGATTCCATCCGTTCGTTTGGTTTGGATATTCACCAAATGGAAATCTATTCTCTTGAGCAAGGGAATATTGACATAGATATGCAGCTCAGTGACAACAAAGGAAGCGAAGTAGGCGAGAAGCTGATTGCCCCCATGCTCTCAGATATACTAGGCGAGCATATTATCATGTATAAGGAGGATAAGGGATCGCCCCAGAGAGGAATATGCCGGCTGACCTTCCGTTCGGCGAAGCGATATGCGGTTGAGACAGGGGTTGCTCACGCGGCCAAAGGAGGCGGGCTCGTATCAGGAGACAGCTATAAAATGATTGATATTGGAAAGGGCAAATATGCCATCGCAATCAGCGACGGCATGGGAAATGGTCAAAGGGCCCATAATGAAAGCACGGAAACTCTACAGCTTTTGCAAACTATTCTTGAATCAGGCATTGAAGAAAAGGTGGCGATTAAATCCATCAATTCCATTCTTTCATTACGAACGACCGATGAAATATTCTCGACGCTGGACTTGGCCATGCTTGATTTGCAGGATGCAAATATAAAATTTTTAAAGGTCGGTTCAATACCGAGTTTCATTAAACGGGGACAGCAAGTGACGAAAATACAATCAAATAATTTGCCGATAGGCATCATTAAAGAGTTTGACGTCGATGTTGTGAATGAACAGATGAAAGCAGGCGATCTGCTTGTCATGATGAGTGATGGTATTTTTGAAGGGCCGAAGCATGTGGAGAATTATGAGGCATGGATGACAAGGAAAATACGAGAGATCAAGACAGAGGATCCTCAGGAAGTAGCAGACATTATCTTAGAGGAGGTCATTCGAACAAGTTCTGGCAGAATAGAGGATGACATGACAATTGTGGTTGCTCAAATTAAACATAATATACCGAAGTGGTCCAGCATTCCCATGGGGCTAAGACGCAAAAAGGCACAATAGTCCCCCAAAATCCGCATTCCATTCGTATAAAGCGCCATTTAATAGGCGAAGATGATGATAACATACGAGTAATGGAGGGTAATGGGATGAAGACAGGTACAGTGAAACAGATTCTCCTGCTGACAGATGGCTGCTCCAACCGGGGAGAAAATCCATCAGCCATGGCTGCTTTGGCACGTGAGGAAGGGTTAGTCGTCAATGTAATTGGAGTTATGAGCAAGGACATCATTGATGAACGGGCAATGGGTGAAATTGAGCAGATTGCTATCGCCGGCGGCGGCATTCACCAAATTGTCTATGCTGAGCAGCTATCTCAAACCGTACAAATGGTCACAAGAAAAGCCATGAACGAAACCATTCAGGGGGTAGTCAATAAAGAGCTGCAGCAGATTCTTGGAAATCAGCTTACGCTAGAGGAGCTGCCTCCTGAAAAGCGGGGAGAAATTATGGAGGTTGTCGAGGACCTTGGTGAAACGGTAAAAATGGAAGTCCTTGTTCTGGTTGATACGAGTGCCAGCATGAAACATAAGCTGCCCACGGTCAAGGAAGCACTGATAGATCTGTCCATCAGCTTAAATGCCAGAAGCGGTGATAATCAATTCGCCGTCTATATATTTCCCGGGAAAAGAGCGGAGGCCGAGCTGGTGCTCGATTGGTCTCCAAGGGTAGAGTCACTATCGAGAATTTTTGAAAAGCTGACAACAGGCGGAATTACGCCGACCGGTCCAGCCATCAGGGAAGCCATTAGGCATTTTAAGGACAAATCTTCTTTAAGGAGATTGGCCGATGATGATGAGTCATACAGTGAAGAGACCATGTAGCTTTCAGATAGGGACCTTCATGACAGGCAAATGGCATCGAAATCGCTATGAGCTGCAAAAGGAATTAGGGTTTGGTGCTAACGGGATTGTTTACCAGGCTAATTCCATACAAGGAACTGTCGCAGTAAAGTTCAGCGATAACAATGCTACGATTGCTAGTGAAGTGAATGTATTAAAATCATTTGAGAAGGCCCAAGGGGATTCCCTAGGGCCTTCTTTGATAGATGTCGATGATTATGTCGTAAATGGAAAGGTCTACTCCTTTTATGTGATGGAGTTCATCCAAGGAGATTCCCTTTTGACCTTCTTGCGCAAGCGGGGCAATGAATGGCTGAACGTGCTCTCCTTGCAGATGTTAACCCAGCTTGAACAATTGCACGACCTTGGCTGGGTATTTGGAGACTTGAAGCCGGAAAACCTCATTATCCAAAGACCTGAGCAAAGAATCCGATTAATCGATGTAGGTGGGACTACCCAGAAGGGAAGAGCTATCAAGGAGTACACCGAGTATTTTGACCGGGGGTATTGGGGTCTTGGAGGAAGGAAGGCAGAGCCATCCTATGATTTATTTTCTTTAGCCATGATTTTAATGACGGCAGCCTATGGAAAAAGAATACCGAAAGGAGAAGGCGGATTAAAAGAATTACGAGAGAGAGTTAAGGAGAAGAAGGAGCTTGCTGCCATTGAACCTGTTTTGATGAAGGCATTTGCCGGCAACTATACGTGTGCAGGTGAAATGAGGCGGGATTTAGCTGATATAATCCATCGTAAATCCAGTGCATCTAACCGTCCTGCCACTGTTAATAGAAGCCGGGTGCAAATGAGAAAAGCTAAGGGTACACAAAAGAAGGGCAGACGAATGGCAGAAACGCTGTTCCTCATCCTTCTTGTCACCGTGCTGTATGCAATTTATATGCTGGGCCTTATTGTATAAGTTCGGCATTTAGACAAATAATATAGCTGTTCTCCTTGCCTGGTGCCAAGGAAAGTCTTTGGCAGTGCCTTCATAAGAATGGTACGATAATACATATTGAATTGGGCAGGAAGGGATTATAGATGTTAGAGAAACAGGTTTCTGCTTTTATTAAGCAAAAACAATTAATAGAGCCTGGCGATTCTTGTTTAGTAGGAGTTTCGGGCGGGCCGGATTCCATCGCTCTCTTAGCATATATGAAGGAGCTTATGCCTTCATATGGTTTAACGATAATGGTTGCGCATGTGGATCATATGTTCAGGGGGGAAGAATCCTATCAGGACTATCGGTATGTTGAGGAAATGTGCGCGAAATGGAATCTGCCTTTTAAGGGGACCAGGATTGATGTTCCGGAATATATCAAACACACCGGAAAAAATACCCAACAGGCATCTCGGGATTGTCGGTATGCGTACTATAAAGCTATAATGAAGGAATATTCGGTGAAAAAGCTTGTTTTGGCGCATCATTTAGATGACCAGGCTGAGACAGTATTGATGAATTTAGTCAGGGGAAGCACTGGCAAATCAAGAATGGGTATACCAGTTAAAAGACCGTTTGCCGGAGGCTTGCTCATCAGGCCGTTCCTGGCTGTGACAAGAGATGAAATCATGGCCTATTGTGAACGAATGAACCTGAGCCCTCGCTTTGACCCAAGCAATGAAAAGGACCTTTATACGAGGAACCGTTTCCGTAAATACATATTGCCGATCATCAAGCAGGAAAACCAGCAGGCAATGAATCATATTCAACGTTTCTCAGAGGAACTTGAACAGGATGAGGACTATCTGCATAGCCTTGCTGAGGAGAGATTTGAAGGCTTGGGCATTATACAAGAGGAGGGCAAGTGGATTGTCGAAATCGCCCTTCTTTCGGCAGTGCCAAAACCTTTACAAAGAAGGGTGATTCAACTAATATTAAACTATCTTTATCAAGTGAAACCTTATGTGTATTCATACGTACATATAGATAGTATTCAAACCTTGCTTGTGGAATCTCATCCATCCATCTCCTTGCAATTGCCTCATGGCCTTCGAGTGACAAAGACCTATGAACGGTTGCTTTTCCATTTTGGGGAGCTGCCCGTTTCGATTTTTTCCAAAGAACTTTATTTGCCAGGATGCACAGAGCTGGGGAATGGTTATGCGATTGAAACAGCATTATGGGACGGAGATGTTAACCGCACATTTCAGGAATCAGCGAATGCCTGCATCATCACGCTTTCGGAGGATAGGCTTCCTTTACTGGTGCGGAACAGATGTGATGGAGACCGTTACCAGCCCAAAGGGTTTACGGGACACAAGAAGCTGAAGAAGCTTTTTGCAGAACGCAAGATTCCCATCCATCTGCGTGATTCTTGGCCGATTGTCACCGATAAGAATGGCGTCATCGTCTGGATACCAGGCTTGCAGCAGGTAAGTGCCGAATATTCGCCGAATGCTATAAATATCATGGTAAAGTATATTGAATTAAGCTCCTAGGAGGACAACTGAATGAGTATCCACAATGACATAGAAAAGATTTTGATTTCCGAAGAGGAAATCCAAGAGAAGATTAAAGAAGTGGGCGCAATGCTCACAGAGGAATACAAAGACAAAAACCCGCTTGTAATCGGCGTTTTAAAAGGCGCGATGCCTTTTATGAATGATTTGCTGAAACACGTTGACAGCTATCTGGAAATGGACTTCATGGATGTTTCCAGCTACGGTACCGCACAAGTTTCATCAGGTGAGGTTAAGATTATCAAGGACTTGAATACTTCAGTTGAGGGACGAGACTTGCTCATTGTTGAAGACATCATTGATAGCGGTCTGACTTTATCTTATTTAGTGGATCTTTTCCGCTACCGCAAGGCTAAATCCATTAAGCTTGTTACCTTGCTCGATAAGCCGTCCGGGCGCAAAGCAGATATCCAGGCGGATTACGCTTGCTTTAACGTGCCGAATGAATTCGTTGTCGGTTATGGATTGGATTACATAGAAAAGTATCGTAATCTTCCATATGTTGGAGTTCTCAAAAGAGAAGTTTATGAAGCATAAATTTAGGGATATAAATGATTAGTACACGTTTTAATCCAGCATAATAGACGGGTCTACTCTATTTATATAAAATAAATTTGTACCATAATGCACTATAGGCAAATACTATTTAGTTTCCTTTGGGAGGAGGTTAGGGATGAACCGTATATTTAAAAATACCATATTTTATTTACTTATTTTTGTGGCGATTATTGGGGTCGTGAGCGTTTTCAACCAAAACGCCGAACCAACCACACAAATGTCAAATACTGAGTTCATAAACAAACTCGAAGATGGTGAAATTAAATCTGCCGATCTACAGGTAGAGAATGGTGTATATGCCGTAACAGGCCAGGAAAAAGGCGCTAAGGAAGATGAGTTCTATGTAACCTATATTCTTTCTGAACAAGCAGAGAAGGTCTCTAATCTGATTGATGAGCAGGATATCGCCGCTAATGTACAAGGCGCTGAACAAACAAGCGCATGGGTGACATTCCTTACTTCCATGATTCCGTTTGTGATCATCTTGCTATTATTCTTCTTCTTGATGAGTAATGCACAAGGCGGCGGAAATAAGGTAATGAATTTCGGTAAAAGCAAAGCCAAGTTGTATAGCGAAGAGAAGAAAAAGGTTCGATTTAAAGACGTTGCGGGAGCCGATGAAGAGAAACAGGAGCTTGTTGAGGTTGTTGAATTCTTGAAAGACCCTCGCAAATTTGCTGAGCTTGGTGCTAGAATTCCGAAGGGTGTCCTGTTAGTGGGACCTCCGGGAACTGGTAAAACATTGCTTGCTAGAGCAGTGGCTGGAGAAGCTGGTGTGCCATTCTTCTCTATCAGTGGTTCTGACTTCGTCGAGATGTTCGTTGGTGTCGGTGCATCTCGTGTTCGTGATTTATTTGAAAATGCGAAGAAAAACGCTCCATGTATCATCTTCATCGATGAGATTGATGCAGTTGGACGTCAGCGTGGCGCAGGCCTTGGCGGCGGACATGATGAACGTGAACAAACATTGAACCAATTGCTTGTTGAAATGGATGGTTTTGGTGCTAATGAAGGAATCATCATCATCGCTGCGACTAACCGTCCAGATATTCTTGACCCAGCGTTATTGCGTCCAGGACGTTTCGACCGTCAAATTACGGTTGACCGCCCAGACCTAATCGGCAGGGAAGCGGTCCTTCGTGTTCATGCACAGGGCAAACCGCTTGCTGAGGATGTTGACCTTAAAGCAATTGCGATGAGAACACCTGGTTTCTCAGGCGCAGATCTTGAGAACCTCTTAAATGAAGCAGCACTCGTAGCTGCTAGACAAGATAAGAAGGAAGTCGACATGAGCGATATCGACGAAGCGACTGATCGTGTGATTGCTGGGCCTGCCAAGAAGAGCCGTGTCATTTCTAAGAAGGAAAGAAACATCGTGGCCTTCCACGAATCTGGGCATACCGTTATCGGTCTTGTGTTAGATGAAGCGGATATGGTCCATAAAGTGACAATCGTTCCTCGCGGTCAAGCAGGCGGATATGCGGTCATGCTTCCACGTGAAGATCGTTACTTTATGACCAAGCCGGAGCTTTATGATAAGATTACCGGTCTTTTAGGCGGACGTGTTGCAGAGGAAATCGTGTTTGGAGAAGTAAGTACTGGTGCTCACAATGACTTCCAGCGCGCGACAAGCATCGCTAGAAAAATGGTCACTGAGTACGGCATGAGTGACAAGCTTGGTCCAATGCAGTTCGGTCAACCACAAGGTGGTCAAGTATTCCTTGGGCGTGACATCAATAGTGAACAAAACTACTCTGACAAGATTGCTTATGAGATTGATACAGAAATTCAAAGCATCATCAAGACATGTTATGAGCGTGCGAGAACAATCCTTACTGAAAACCGCAGTAAGCTTGATTTGATTGCTAATACATTGCTTGAAGTAGAAACGTTAGATGCAGAGCAAATTCGTCATTTGGCGGACTATGGCAAATTGCCGGAGCGCAAAAAACCAAATGGTGATGATGTGAAGGTGAACCTTTCTTCTAAAGAAAAATCACCGGTTGTATCTGAAGACTTAACAAAGGAAGATGGTACAATCGCTGAAGGCAGAGATGATACACAAAGTCCTCCTGCCCCTCCGAATATGGAGACAGACGATCGAAATAAGCTATAAGATTGATGTTAAAGTGCCCCTTAATTGGGGCGCTTTTTTATTGCGCATGGTAAAATAAGGTCATTCTAGGAATAAGGTGATGAGACAAATGCTGCTCGTTT
>JAEIGA010004958.1_pt1 | contig 20437 bp, 12 predicted proteins | sample 9270691 | NCBI WGS metagenome assembly JAEIGA01 (sample SAMN17057246, study PRJNA624740) | gut metagenome | biome: biome; isolation source: fecal sample | host: Bos grunniens | place: China: Xizang | collected 2019 | reverse complement strand
TAGCAGATACGATTTGCCAACACGTCGTAACCCAGTAACAATCTTTATCAAATGATTATGCTTGCTACTTATCAACTTTTCAATGTAATGTTTTCTTTCGAATTTCATATAGATACAATTTTTGTGTATTTACACAGTTTTCGTCTGCAAATATAATAGTTTAATCACAAATCAAGCACGAAAGCTGAGACATTTTTTGTGTATTTACATACTTCTTATGTATGAATCCGTTAAAAAAGCGTGAGTTTTCTTACATCGGGGTCTGGTAGGCCGGATCTCGGAACTGCTGGAGAGCATCGACTCGAAGTTGGACAAGGTAAATATTGCTCCGATTCCTACGGATGACACACCGGAGCTGATGCATGTCAAGGATCTGGGCAGGTATCTGGCGTCGCATCCTGCCCAATCAACCGTGTACAGTGGGTCAATGACAACACCATCCCCTACTACAAGCAGGGCAAAACGAAAAACCTCCGGAACTCTGGCAAACATACCATTAAAGTCCCGGAGGTTATAAATTCAGCCGCAAATCAGCGGAAGCGGAGCGGCAAGTTCATTGCCAACGCAAGGGGCAAATTAATTGCCACTCGGAGCGATGCAGTTTTTCTGGGGGTTGCAGCCAAGCTGTGACCAGTTGGAGCCAGGAGCCACTGATTTATTGGCGCCCGTTCCTACAATCTTATACAAGGTAGGAAGTCCATTCTTGTTGCCGCTGATATAGATAGAACCGTCAGCTGCGATGGTCGGACAACTTCTCGGATTGGTAATGGCAATCTGTGAAACGACCTGTCCACTGGCAGAAGAGAGTTTCAACAGACGATGCCCATTTTGATCCGGCACATACAGATAACCCTTGCTGTCAATGGCAGGAACACCAATACCCGTCACCGTCAAAGGATAGGTCCACGCCACAGAACCATCTACACGGTTGAGACGGAAGACTTTATCACCAGACATAAAGTAAGCATTTCCCGCATCATCCAAAACAGCGCCATAGCCACACTGTGCACTACCCGTCTCAACCGTCGTTTGCCAAATGGCTTTGGGAGAGCTACCCGTGTAATCCGTCAAGTTATAACATGCACAGACAAGTTGTGATGATGAGTTGGCACTCACACAGACATAGACATAATTATCCTTGGAAATCGCAGGCTGATAACCCTTTGTCGCAAAGCCAGAGCCATTGAGGAAATTGGTCAAACGACCCGCATCATTATTCGCAGAGGGTGACCAGGTACCATTGTAACGCGCCACCTTGTATCCGGCGCCTGCGCGGTCAGCCGCATAAACAAGCGTCCAATCAGAAGCAAGGGCCATTCCACCCAATGAACCTTGGTCGCAGGTCAAAGCCTGAACCAACTTACCGGTATGACGGTCAATCACGCCACAATTCTGATTAATCTGGCTACCGGCTGTCTCGTTGCCTTTCAAGCAAATCGCCACATAATCACCAAAGACAGGAGAAACCAAGAAACGATAGGACGATTGCTCTCCCGTCGGGAAGAACCACTCTTCACCGGTACAACCCGGACTTACGCAGAACAGACCACCATTGCCCGTCGTACCGCTGGGAGCATTACCAGCTCCTTCAAAGAACTGTGCAGCAATATAGACCTTACCATCCGGACCCACTGAAGGCGTCGGCGTCTGGTTGTTGATGGACGAATTTCCACCGGACTGATAAGAATAGGGGTTGGCACCTCTGGCACCAAAATTAAAACTTCCCAGCTTATTTCCAGCAGGATCGAAACAAACCAGATTATACGCAGAAGAACTTACGTAAATTTTTGAGCCATCAGGACTCATCGCAGGCGAGGTCCAATATACATACCCCTTGGTATCATAGCTCTTCTCCCACGCCAACGCAAGATCGTGGCCACTTGATTTGGCAATGTTCATCGTCTTAGTCAAAGTACTTGACGCGCCATAATGATCCGTCACGGTCAAAGACACCTTGACATCATCGCCCCAAGAGATGAAGGTAACGGTAGGATTCTGCTCATAAGAAACCACACCACCAATATTCCAAAGCCAGGAAACAATGCGACCGGTCGCGTCCGTCGAACGATCAAAGAATTGTAAAGAAGCATCCTGCGTCGCAGATGCGGGCATATCAAAGGCCACTACGGGAGGTTCGTTGTTGTTATATACGCTCACTGTGAGGGTATAGGTATTCGGATCCGCAACCCCTTCCTCGCCCCATACGGTCAAGGAAACCGTCTTGTCGCCGACTGTTTTGAAACTGATGGAAGCCAAGTCGGTCTCATAACTCACCTGATCCTCCCACTCCCATTTGCAAAGTCCGATCTGGGTTCCGCTGGCTGTAGAAAGATTCTGGACAGGAACATCCTCCAAAACCTGGCAATCGGTAGAACCCAATGTAAAAAGAGCCTGCACCGTCGGTTTCTCCTTCTGACAAGAAACCGCAGCCATGACTACAAGGGCAAATATCGATAAGAAACGTTTCATAACTTAAAATTTCAAGTTTGCATATACAGGGAAGTGGTCAGAAATAAACTGATAACCCTCCCATTTCTGTCTGACCGTGACAAATTTCGTACAAGACGGGAAACCACGATAAAAGACATGATCAATCTTTGTACTGGAAGTCATATTATTAAAACTGTTCATGGTTCCGTAGGCGTCTCCCGTTGTCGCTGTCCAGCGCGCATTGCTGAATGTCTGATACATTTCATCAAATACAGCAGAATCGTCAGATTCATTCCAGTCCGCCGTCATCACAACAGGCAAGGAGCCACAATTCTTCTTGATGAAATCCATAATGACGCTCATTTCAAAAGCCTTCACCGTATTCAAATCAAGGTGGGTATTGATATGATAAAATTCGTTACCATACTTTTTGTGACGAACTTTTGCCCAAGTCGCACAACGATAGTGACCGGCACCCGGGTATTTGCTCACCACATCCGGCGTTTCGCTCAACCAGAAAGTACCCCATGACTGAATTGATACGGAGTCCTTCAAATAGAAAATCGCCATCTGCTCACCATTGGCGCTACCATCACGAGAAACGCCAACGCTCTCATAGCCTTTGAGATTAGCCATCAAATCAGAACGCTGCCCGGCCTGACACTCCTGCACACCCATCAAAGTGGGACGGAGGGTATTCACCATCGCATAACAACCGGTACGACGATTGCTCCAGTTTTTATCACCCGTGTCCTCGCCTGCCGAACCATAGCGCACATTGAAGGACATCACCATGACGCCCGGCTTCTTATCCGCACCAGAAGGGTCGTCGTTGTACCATTGAGAATAGTCAACATCCAATTTCGGGCGACCATCCTTACCTAACTTTTCGCAGCCTACCAAGGCTAGAAAAAGCATCAAAATTCCGATATATTTTTTCATTACCATCCAGGATTTTGTTGAATAGAATAACCTCTATTGGCATAATCACGAACAATTTGAGCGGGAATAGGCGCCAAATACTGACGTCCGTCATCATACCATTTGCGTTTGAGAGAAAGTTCATAACGAAGATCATATCCACCGGCAGGATTGGGGTCTGCACGCAAACCTTGCGCATCGCTGCCGTCGGGAAGAATCTGCACATAAATCATCTTGTTGGCAGGCGTCATTTCCGACACATCTTTGGTGGTGAAGTAATAATCGTTCACACCGTCGCCGTTGATATCAATAGCCTTGTCCAACGCTGGAATATGAATACCCGTCCAAGGAACGGTCTCAATGCGTTTACCTTCCGCCCAACGTCTCAGGTCTGCAATACGGAAGCCTTCGTAAACCAATTCAATGGCCCTCTCACGACGGATTTCCATAATTTTAGCATCGTTCACTTTGGGATAGAATACGGACTTCAAATAAGGGTCCACCGTTGTCGGCAAAGAAGTAACCGCTGCACTGGCGGCACTGATTCCCGCACGCTTACGAATCTCACCAATGGTCTTGGTCCAATCAGAAGTTGTCAGCGCGCCAATCTCAGCACGGGCCTCGGCGTAGTTCAACAAGACCTCCGCATAGCGAATAATCGGATAACTGTTCTCATTCTGCGCCTTATTGTCTTTCGAAGTCTTATCCTCTACAAACTTAATGGGATGATAACCTGTCGGCGCCACATTGTTGACAATATCTGCCACCTTATGCGTCGCATTGCCGCCACTCATCGCATAATCAGGTCCTTTAACGGTCTGTTTCAAACGCGCGTCACGATTCGCGAACTCCTCCTTGAAAGAAAGCTTTGAATAGGCCGCCTTATCACTATAGGCCGAACCATCCGCTTTAAGATAGGTCTGAACGAAAGCACGAGACAAACAGTAGCTGTTGCCGTAAGAGCCGGAATTGAAGCGCCAGTTAGCCTCACCCAACACTTTCTCCGTAACTGAAGCGGGAAGACCTAGAATCACCTCATTGGTCAAGATCTCTCTGGAATAGAAGAGACTGCGATATGCACCGATGGATTTGGAATTCATATAGTCATCGCTAACGGTCGTTGTGTTCAAGCTAAACTTTTTCGAATTCATCAACTTGTTGCAAGCATCAACACACTCTTCATACAATTTTTTCACTGTGAATTGGGTGCCGGACTCTCCGTGATATTTGCGGAAACTTGCCTCAAACAAGCAGGCGCGAGACTTAAGCGCGAGAGCTGCATACTTGGAAATCAAAGAGTTACCAATTGATTCCTCGGTCGTAATGTTCTCCCAAGCGAAATTCAAATCCTCGATGATATGACCGATAATCACATCACGGGAATCACGGGGTTTGTACATTTCCTCCGTATCCGTATTGCTCAGACAGGTGTCAAACCAGGGAACGGCTCCATAATTCTGCAATTTATCCAAGTAGAAATAAGCGCGGAACCAACGAGCAACCCCCTCGAAATGTTTCTTCTTTTCTTCGTCCACCGTGCAAATATCGCTCTTGAGTCCATCGAGGAAGTAATTGATATTACGCAAGGTTGTCCAACTCCAAGAAGTCGGTGTTTCTGCCGTATAAGCATCCTCACTATAAAAGTTTGCAAAACTACGACATGCGGCATAATCCACATTGGACGCCTCACAGGTAGGAATGCTCTTAAGTGTCGGCAAGGCGCGATAGAAGGACCACATATAAGCCTGCAGACCGTCTTCTGAAGCAAAAATATCTTCTTTGCTAGCATACGCCTCCGGTCTCTCAAACAGCGAGCACGCCGAAAGTGACAAGAACAAAGCGGCACCAGCCAGGTATTTCATTATATTTTTCATAATCATCATCTCCTCCTATTAATAAGTAATGGTAAGACCGATACAGAAGGTACGCATCGTAGGATAGTTGAAACCATCACCCTTATTGCTGCCCGAGTTGATATCCGTATCAGAGGCCTGGGTTACGGTTACCACGTCGAAGTCGCGCGTCCACTTGTACATCGGAGACCAGGTAAAGAGGTTTTCTCCAGAGAAGAACACGCTCACCGCACTCAAATTGATGCGCTCAAGCCATTTCTTCGGAAGGTTCCAACCCACCTGAAGGTTCTGCAAACGCAAGTAAGATGCGTCCTGAAGATAACGGGAATTCGCATGGCTCTGATAGAAGGGCTGGTAATAACCCGTATATTTCGGCAGATAAGCATTCGGATTGTCTTTGGTCCAATAGTTTCCAATCATCCATTTCAAGGCCTGGTTGTAAGGTCGGTTGTACTGGCCCCAGAAAGGAGACTCCGCGCTCGGATACCAGTCGCGTTTGCCCACACCCTGGAAGAATGCGGAGGCAAATACGCCGTGCCACTCCAGACTGATATTGAATGAGTAACGATAACGAGCAGAGGTATTTCCGATAATTCTTCGGTCACCGGAATCAGGAACGGTATTGGCGCCCGTATCAATGATCTTGTTGCCGTTAAGGTCCTCGATAATCAAGTCTCCGGGAGACACCACGTTGCCGCTGGAATAGGCAAATTTGGTATTGACATAGGGGTCGCCAGGACCATAATAGTCATCAATCTGACTCTGATTCTGGAACAAGCCATTACAGATATAACCCCAGATTTCACCCACTTCCTGACCGACATAGTAGTCGCCCAGGTCGCCGGTCGGGTTGTTGTATTTATCAATGAAAGAACGGCTGTCCGCCAACGTGGCTTTCAAACCGAAATTCAAAGGAGCGCTGCCCACCATCCAAGAGTCATCGTAGCTGAGGGACAACTCAAAACCATAAGTACTCATATCGGCGTAGTTACCTTTCGGGGCGGAAGCACCATAGGTATCAGGCAACATCGGACCCACGGTAAACATATCATAACTGCGGCGAATGTAGTAGTCGCCTGTGAAATTGATCTTGCCGTTGAGCAATGAGAAATCCAAACCGGCATCCAATGTCTGCGCGGTCTCCCAGGTCAAATTATCAGGAATCTGGGAGGGAATGGAAGTATAACGGAGGTTGTTGACACCATCCAGAATATAACCGCCCAAGTTGCCGAAGGAGAATTTCTCCAAGAAAGAGTAAGCGGCTACGTTACCATTACCCAACTCACCATAAGACACCCTAAACTTGAGGTTGCTGACAATGTTGGGATCAATGTTCCAGAACGGCTCCATAGAGGGACGCCAAGCCAAAGAGGCCGACGGGAAGAAGCCCCACTGCGAATAAGTCGGGAACTTGGATGAACCATCATAACGGCCGTTGAGTTCAATCAAATAACGGTTGTCGTAAGCGTAGTTGATTCGCACAAAACCACCGGCGATATTCCATTTGGTATCGCTGGAAGAGGTGGTAATGTTCTCACCCACCGCCAAGTTCATATTGGTCACATCGGGCGTCAACAAACCGGAACGGGTATAAGTACCTTGCTTATCCTTGCGGCTTTCGTAGTTGTAACCCACGAGGCCTTTGAGGTAATGTTTATCGGCGAAGGTATTCTCATATTCCGCATAAATGTTCGTCGCCATATACTCGTGCACGGAGTAGTATTCCGTCATAGAGTCACCCGTAAAAGGCGTACCGATATAAGAGATTACACCCGGTTTCTCACTATAACTGATCACCGTACGTTTGCTGGTCTCGCTCTTGTCACGGGATGAGAAAGAGAAATCCGCATTGAGGCGAAGGGTCTTGTCAAAGAACTCCGCTTTCAAGGTGGTGGTCGTCTTGAAGTTCTTGATCAATCGGTCGTTGTAGTTGTTTCCGCTGACCAGACCTCCGATAGCATAAGCACCCGATTTGGTCATGGTTCCATCGGGGTTGAACACCGGTGCTGAAGGGTGTCCCTCATCGGAAATGGAACGCCAGAAGTTACCGCCACCCTCTCCGCTATAAGCAGAAGGAATGTGCTGTTTCTCATAGGTATATTCCATATTCTCGGACAAGGTCAACCAAGGACGAATCTGCGCTCTGGCCTTTCCTCTGATATTCATCGTGCGATAGGTATCGGGATTGAAATTGAAAAGACCATCGTAGTCATACAGACGTCCGGACACGATATAACTCAAAGGACCTGTCGTGCCGCTGGCAGAGATATTGTGCGTATGTGCGAGAACATAGTCTTTATAGAGCACGTCATAGTAATTGGTGTTACCATAATACACATAATTGCCTGAACTATCCACGGTTGTGCTTTGGGTGATACCATTCTGCTTGCGCGTACGGAAATCATCGAGCCACATACGTGAGAAAGGCTGTGATTTATTGATACCGGTCGGCTGTGAACGGTTGAAGTTGTACCAGGCATCATAGAAAAGACGCGCATATACATAACCGTCATCCACCACGTCGGGGCAAGCTGTGGGCTGCATAAACGACACGTTTCCGCTATAAGAAAGGGAGAATTTCTCTTTGTTCTTATCGGGGTTTTTGGTCGTGATGAGCACAACACCATAGGTTGCACGAGAACCATAGATGGACGCAGATGCAGCATCCTTCAAAATAGAAACACTCTCGATGTCATTCGGGTTAATCAAAGCAGGATCGCCTTCTACACCGTCAATCAAGATCAGGGCACTACCGCCACCACCGATGGAAGTGGTACCACGAATGTTATAAGAAGCGGTACGGCCGGGCTTACCGTCGGAAAGGGTAATGTTCAAGTTCGGCACAGAACCCACCAACATCTGGGTTGCACTGTTGGTCGGACGTCCCTCGAAGACCTCGGAAGAAATCTGATCCACAGCACCGGTCAAGTTTTCTTTCTTCACGGAACCATAACCCACCACGATGACATCATCCAAAAATTCGGTAGAGGTCGATAGAGAAATGGCCATGTTCTGACAGTTCGCGTCAGCCTTGAATGTATAATCAGCATATCCCACCGCGCTGACTACGATTTCGGCACCAAGCGGAGCCTTAAAGGAGAAATTTCCCTCAAAATCGGCAATGGTGCCTGTTGTGGTGCCTTTTACCAAAACTGAGGCACCGATTACTCCTTCTTTCGTCTGTTCGTCTGTCACGACACCGCTCACCGTCACATTCTGTGCATAGAGCGACCCGCCGAGCGCACACGACAGGAAGAAGAGAGCCATTATTGTAAATAATCTTTTCATAGCACACTAATTTTGATATGATCCAGGCCAGGAAGTCGCTCCACGGTCTTTTCCTCTAATATCCTTACCCAAAGCACCGATGCTGTTGAGCCAAGCGTGGAAATCCGCATCAAAACTCTTGATGGCATTGTTCACGGCCGAAGTCTGTGCAAAAGAAGAAGCATTGGCATACGTACCACTCCATGCCCAACCATCTTCACCCCAAGCCAAGCCAGGGAAGGAGGATGCGTAAGCATTGAGTTCGTCGCCCGTACCTTTATTATAAGTAAAGGTACCTTCTTTCTGGGTACGTGTCGGAGATAACTTGTTGTAAGAACCCGTCACCGCCAAATTGGTCTGGGTATCACCACCATAGATGCTGCAACCGGCCTCGTTGTCAGAAACAATGATATTGTTAATGAAATGCACATTGGCAGCATTGCCATTCAAACGCACCAAACCATAAGAGGGATATTGTTTGCCGCCTGAAGTAGGTGTACCGATGATGGAACTGTTGGAAAACAAGATTTTGCCACTGTTGAAATTATACCAGCAACTTTGCTGTGAATTGGCACCCACACGGTTGTTGCAACTGTTGCTGACCGAGCAGTTATTCAAACCGATAAAGACGCCAGCGGTACCAATGTTCGCCTCAGTTCCATAGTTGCTGTCCGTGAGATAGTTGTTTTCGAACACACAAGCATTGAAATAGGTCTTGCCGTTGGTCGCGTAATTGTAGAATACCGCAGCATTCTTTGCTGAATGGCAACCAGAGAACAAACAGTCGTCGAACGTCACCATAGGATCGCCGGTACCGCCTACCGCAATAACAGCTGCCTGAGACGTCGTATATTCATTCTTAAAGGAGCAACCTTTTACATGCATGATGGAAGTACCTTTTTCACTACCTCGTACGTGAAGACTACCGCCACTATACGCCACACTGTTGTTGCCTGTAAAACGACAATTCTCCACAGTGATACGATTGGCAACACTCCAGGACTCATTCTCGTTACCATCCGTTGCGTAAAGTGCTCCGGCAGATCCGTTTGAAGCGAAGTTGTTGGTAAAGTCACAATTCTTGAAAGTTGCTGCCGCACCGCCATTCATCCAACAAACGCCACCGCCGTTGGTACAGGAGTTTCCTTCGAAAGTACAACCATCAAACACAACAGACTGAGCATCCTTGCAACCGGCAATCCACATCGCACCGCCATTGGTCTCTGCGTGATTGTTGCGGAACACACAGTTGTTGGCTTTCAAGGTACCGGTGGTCACTTTGATGGCGCCACCTCGCTGATTGGAGGCATTGTTGTAGAATTCGCAACGGGTCAAAGTACAGACAGAATTGGGAGAGCCCAAATTGAGTGCACCTGCATAATTGGCAACATTGTTAAAGAAACGGCAATCTGTCGCTTCCAAAGTCGCATCGTTTACCTGAAACGCACCGGAAGTGGCGCTATTATAGGCATTGCTAACATCGACATTTTTCATTTTCAAGGTAGCGCCGCTTGACAAAACGACACCTGCTTTTCCACCGCCTTCACCACGGCTACCAGTCAGACCCACTCCGTCCAGCGTCAGCGTCACCTTGCCTTGCAATGAAAAAATTTGGTAATCACTCGCTCCGGAAAGATAGGTATGATATTTCTCCGGATACTGGGTATAACCTCCATTCTTATATCCACCTTTGATGGTGACAGAAAAGTTTGCCGTCTCCCCGCTGATAATGGGCAAGGGACGATCGGCCGAAGCGAGCGGATAAATACCCTGCTCCAAATGAATGATTTTGCCGTTGATTTTGGCCGCTTTCTCGGCAGAAAATACGCCGCTTTTATCCGCCAATAACAAGTCCAATAAGTCATAGACGCTCATCGCATTGTCCCAATCCTCTCCGGTAAATAGGCCAGCGCCCTTCACTGTGACATAGAGTCCCTCTTCATACACACCGGGGTCATCGGCCGCCTCGGGGTTCATAGGAACCTCAGGAACAAACACGCTCTTTTGGCAAGAGAAAATCCCTGCCAAAAGAATAAATACCAGCGCGAATGTCTTTGTTTTCAAAAAATATCTTTTCATAGGTATCCATTAATTCTAATTCTGATATGCACCCGGCCAAGTCGGGGAAACGCGGGTTGCTCCGCGACCATCTTTGGATAGGGCTCCTATAGTCTCCAACCAAGCGTGGAAATTGGCATCGGCGGACTTGATGGCTGCATTCACATCTGCCAAGGCAGCTTTGTTGGTATTGCTACCACCGCTTAAGGTTCCATTCCAAGCCCAATAGCTATTGGCAGCTGCCGTACCGGCTGTCCAAGCAAGGTCGCCAAAGTAGGCGCTGTTACCCATAAAATTCTCACCATTTTCACCGGAGGCATTGATAACCACGGTTGTAGAACCCAATTTTTTAGAAGAAATTTTATTGGACACCATGTTGATGGTCGGACTCTTGTCGGCCCAGATAGCCGCACAGTCTGAATTGGTAGAAGCAATCAGGTTGTTAATCAGGTAATGACCGGTTGTCGTAAGGCCGTCATAACGAAGCAAGCAAGCCTTATCGCCAGCAGAAACGGAAGAATTCTTGCGAGTCGAGCCCACCATGGTCGTATTGCTCACCACTACCTTGTTACCTTTGAAGTTCACCCAGGTACATTGCTGGTTGGAACCCTCGGTACTATAGGTATCGTCAGCGAAAGAACAGTTGTTCATAAGGAGATTTCCGCCGCCTGCAGAAATGGTCGTTCCATAGCGATGAGAAATATAGTTGCGCGTAAAGGCGCAGGCATTCATATATAAAGTACATGATGCTCCGTGAAGATAAACTGCACCACCCTGTTTTCCTCTGTTACCATCGAAGAGGCAATTATTGACTTTTACCAATAATTTAAGGTCTGCACCGTTACCACCCACATTGATAGCACCACCATTACAAGCCTGCGACGTACTGACAGGCGTCGTATTGTTGATGAATTTACAGTCCGTAATCTCAACATCACCCGTACCCAGTTCGCCATCAATCAGATTAATGGCACCACCTTTACAATAGGAAGCATCTTTTTGGGTCTGATTGCCCGTAAAGGTCGCACCAGAGATGACAACTTTTCCGGAAGTACGTATATCAAGGCAACCGCCATAGCCTCCTGTCGCATAGTTGCCGCTGAAAGTATTCATACCTTTAATATACACATTGGCTTTGGTTTCGTTGCCCACGATGGTATCCTTGGTGGTAACCGTCGGTTCCTGACGAATACGAAGCACACCGCCACCATTCACACTGTAATTCTTGGCAAAGGTATTTCCACCATTGATATTCAAAGTCGGTGTATTCGGCGAATTCTTTCCTGTACCATTGATCATAATGACACCGCCTGCCGACGCAGCATTGTTCTCTTGCACGTCGCAATTCTCAAAATTAACAGTCGCATTAGCATTAATAGCCATCACGCCACCTGCTTCCGTAGACTGGTTGTTCTTGATGGTCGCACCGGAAAGTGTCATGGTAGAAGTACCCTGACCATAGAATACACCACCCGTTTTGGCCTTGTTACCAGAATAATTTCCTCCATTAACAGTCAATTGGCCGGCGTTAGAAACAAAGAACACACCACCGCGGTCACTGGACTCATTGCCTGTCGCCGTGCAATTTGTAAAGGTCAAAGAACCGGCATCGATGGCAACAGCACCACCGGAACCATTTGCAATAGAATTATTCTTGATTTCGCAATCGATGAAAGTTGCTTTTCCTTTGTCGTTTGAGTAGATAGCACCACCCCAACGACCCGTATTGCCCTGTATTGTACAAGCGGTGAAAGTCGCATCACCATTTGCCAACCAGATGGCTCCACCGTGGCTACCGGTCTCACCTTCAATCCGGGTCGTATTGTTTGTAAAATTACAATCCGTTATTTCTATCAAACCATTGGACACCTTCAATGCGGGAGAAGAGCCCGTAGGGTTATTTGACTTGTTGTTCTGGAAATTACAACTTTTGATGCTTCCTTTAGACTCGGCACCATCCACGTTGAAACCAGCAGCATGGGCAGCGGCATTACCATCAAAAGTACAATTAGCTACCGAGAACTCAGCTCCACCGGTAATATTCAAGCCCGCGCAAGTATAGCCATTGACATTATTGACAAACTTACAATTCTCCACCTTGAACTGACCGGCAGCGGCATAAGACAAGGCGCTATGCCCCCCTTGATTGGTTTTTCCATCAGTAATGGTAAAGCCCGACATCGAAATATTGACCGGACTTTTGATCCAAAGCACATTCGCCTGCTTGTTACCGGAAAGTGTAGTCACATTGCTGGTCGCATTGACCTCATCGCCACCGGCAGCAGGATAACCGCCGACAAAATTGAAACTCAAATCATCAATTTTCTTCGTGGAAAGATTCATGGTAGAGTGATCATTGGCAGCATTGGGCATCACATAAGTACCTGCGGCAACACGAACCGTCAGACCGTTCATCAAAGCAAGTTCTTCAGAACTAAAGGCAGAAGAGTCGGCCAAGAAAGCCTTCAACTCATCACGGCCCCAAGCATTGTCCCAAGATTTTCCATCTTTTGTACCAGCACCGGATACCGTCACATAACGGTTGCAAGCACTCTTATCCAACTCGCCCCAAGAAGCAATCACGGAACGAGCAAGCGCCAACTCGGTATTTTTCTTGTGAGCACCCGCAGGCTTTTCGCCACGGAAGAAACGCACGGTAGCGCCCTCTGCCAAATTGGCTCCAGGGAGCACGGCGGCATAATACGTACCCGCACCATTGATATTCAAAGTAACGGAAGAAGCGCTTTCGCTTACCGCACCCGGCGTGATACCTGATTCTGCAAAGCTGTAAGGAAGGGTACCGACAATGGCCTCTCCCTTGTTGGCGGCAATCACGGCCTTGGTCAACGTGGCGTCCGTCACAACAAGCTTAAACATGGCACTTGCGTTGTAGAACTGGATTGACGCATCCGTCACCGCAGCTGTTGCAAAAGCGACATTGGCTTTGGCGAAAGCACCATCTTGCTCGGCAGAAATCGTCAAACTCATCGTAGCGTCATCTACCACCACATCGGCATCGGCAGGATAGCACAAACTATAAGTCTCCACTTCCTCAGGTACATCAAACACCAAGGTTGTGGAAGCACCCGCTGTCAACACCTCCGTCTCGGTGCTGCCGCCTTCGTAAAATACTTTGATTTTATCACCGGCTGCCCAGCTTACGACACGCTCTGCGCCTTCGCCGGGAGCGATGGTCGTCTTGGTCACCTCTGCATTGGCGGATACAGACACTCGGATATATCCCTCCGGCACCTCATTGGGAACAGACGGCTCGACAACCTCTTCCTGATTGCCACCATCCTGAGGCCCCTGAACGTCATCACCCGTAGGAGTTTCAGACTTCGTACAAGAAAATGCGAACAGACATGCTGCAGCGCACAAAATGGAGTAAAATTTCCTGTTCATAGTGTTATTGTTTACTTAAAATTTAATCAAGTGGAATTTCATATTCTACAAACCCTTCGGTCTTACCAAACACATCGCTCACACATAGCGGTGCGCCAACTTCAATGGGCAGAACCCCCATCGCCGGTTGTTCGTAAATCAGATTTTTTGAATTCTTCATACGGTATTGTAATTTAGTTACATCTAAACGCGTAAAGTTAAATTTATTTTGGCGCTTTTCCAAATATCAACATTATTTTCTTTACTATCTTTGCATCGTCTTATCTTGCTGCATGATAGCACGATTCTTGAATTGACAGGTCGAATTTTACAAACGAATGAAATATGAATAAATTTTACGCTTTTTTTCTTCTTCTGATGGTAAGTCCTTTCTTTGTTTTTTGTGGCAACTGTTGCGAGCAAAAGGGACTCACATTGACAGAAGAGCAGACCGAATTTGTCGAGAAAGGAAACCATTTTGCCTTTGAATTTCTAAAGAAAGTCAACCAGGAGACAGCCGGCGAATATATGGTTTCTCCTTTGAGTTTGCAGTTTCTTTTGAGCATGGTCCTCAATGGCGCTCAAGGCACCAGCGCTGATGAAATTTTGAACGTTCTAGGATATGAAAAAGGCGAGACTGACAAAATCAATGACTATTGCGCCCTGATGCTCAAACAGTTACCCAAAGTGGATTCGCTCACCAAATTAAACATCGCCAACGCATTGGTTGTCAATGAGAAATACCCGCTTTTGAAGTCATATAACAAGAAAGTCAAGAGCGTGTATGAAGCAGAAATCAGCCAGTTGGATTTCACCCAAAAGGAAGAGGTGTTGGCGCGTGTCAATGGCTGGTGCAATGAGAAGAGCGAGGGGCTCATCCCCAAAATCATGGACGATGTAGAGCCGAGCATGATGGCTGTTTTAATGAACGCGGTGTATTTCAAGAGCAGTTGGACAAGGCCTTTCAACAAGAAAGCGACCACAGAAAGCGACTTTACAAGCGAAGACGGCAGCAAAAAATCAGTCCCTATGATGCAGAAGACGGAGCAACTCCCCTACTGGGAAAACGAAGACTTCCAAATGGTACAACTCCCCTACAGCAAGGGAAGTTTCTCTATGACCGTACTACTTCCGAAAGAGGGAGAAAAAGTGGCAGATATCATCGACGAATTGGACGAAGAGAATTGGAATGAATGGCGCCAATCCTGCACAAATAAAAAAGTCAGACTGGCCCTGCCTCGTTTTGAAAGCAAATTCCACATCGACTTGAACAAAATCCTGTCCGACATGGGTATGCCCTCCATCTTTACAGCAAACGCTGACCTGGGAGCCATGTTCCGCAGCCCTGCGTATATGAGTGTCATTCAACAAGATAGCGCTATCAAAGTAGACGAAGAGGGAAGCGAAGCGGCTGCCATCACCAGCGGTATGGTCAGAGCCATGGCTGCCCGTCCCGAAGAAATCATCGACTTCCGAGCCGACCACACATTCCTTTATTTGATTACGGAAAACACCACCGGCACCGTTCTTTTCGTCGGCAAATATTAAGACGAATTTGCGCGGGTAGATGCGCGTCACATAGAGATTAACAGGAGAGTTCGAGCCAACGCAATTCTGCGAGTTCGAGCTCTTCTTTTATTTGTGCATAGCGGGCGGATAGCTGCGCGATTTCATCATAGGATTCCGAGCCGGAGGACAAGCGTTGTTCAATGTCTGATTTTTCGGCATTCAAGTCATCCAGCGTACGCTCCAATGCCTCCAATTCCAGCCTCTCCTTGTAGGTCAATTTCTTCTTAACTTCGGGGGTATTACCTGTGCCGGCTTCGCTTGAATGGGCCCCAACGGGTGTATTTTTGGCACTTTTACGCACCAATTCCTTCTCTTTCTGACGCCGCTCGGCGCGCAAATCCTCAATAAAGCAACGATATTCGCTATATCCACCCACGAAATCCTTGATTTTGCCCTCCCCGCAAAATACCAACAAATGGTCCACCAGACGATCCAGAAAATGCCTGTCGTGGGTTACGATAATCAAGGTCCCCTTAAACTCCAGCAAGTATTCCTCCAAGACATTCAAGGTCACGATATCCAAGTCATTGGTCGGCTCATCCAAAATCAGCACATTGGGTTCCTGCATCAAGACCGTGAGCAAATAAAGTCTTCTGCGCTCCCCTCCGGAGAGTTTGGCTATTTTATTGGCGAACATATCGTGAGGAAAAAGGAATTTCCCCAATAGACGCGTGTCAGGGACTACATCCAGAACGGTATCTTCTTCATTGAAGGCCATTCCCTCTTGACGATAATAACCGATTTTAATCGAGGCGCCACGCTCAATGGAAGGCAAATCAGAATAGGCCAGCAAATTCAGGAAAGTACTCTTGCCAACGCCATTGGTACCGACAATTCCCACCCGTTCGTAGCGTTGAAAATTGTAGGTAAAATGGCTCACCATGGGGATGCCTTCCCAATCATAGTTCAAATCTTTGCAATCGATGATTTTGCTCCCCAAACGCGTATTGGAAGACAACTCATCCATGGAAACACGGGCATAACTATGACTTTGTTCTGCCCTATCTTTCAAATCCCAAAACGCCTGCTTGCGATATTTTGCTTTGCCACTTCTCGCGCAAGGCGTTGCCCGCATCCACTCCAACTCCCGACGCAAAATATTGCGAACCTTATCCGTCTGCGCATTATAATTGGCGATACGCTCTTCCCGCTTTTCGAGAAATTCCCCATAATTTCCACGATAGACATAAATGGCGCCGTAATCCATTTCCATCACGGTATTGCAGACACGATCCAAGAAATAACGGTCGTGCGTCACCATAAAGAGCGTGCAACGGGAGCGCTTCAGATATTTTTCCAGATATTCAATGCCTTCCACATCCAAATGGTTGGTCGGCTCGTCCATAATCAGAAAATCCGCTTCTCGCGACAGCATATCCGCAATGGCCACACGCTTGATTTCCCCTCCGGACAACTCTGACATTTTGCGTTGCTCGGAAAGGCCCAATTCGGTCAGAATGCGTTTGATTCGCAACTCGCGCTCATAATCCCCATCGAAAAGCTGCTGCTGAATGGTATTTTCGGGCTGGAAAGCATACTCCTGCTGCATAAAAGCAATGCGTATATCTTTCAGAAATTTGATACTGCCGCCCGAATCCGACTTGTCCGTACCCGCCAAAATCCGCAGCAAAGTCGTCTTACCCGTGCCATTGGGCGCCACAAGCGCGATTTTATCCCCCTCATTGATATTGAAGGAAATGTTCTCGAACAAGATTTTAGGTCCGTACGACTTGGAAATATTCTCTACTTGAAGAAAAGAGGGCATGGATGGTTCACAATTAGAACTAGGTCTGCAAAGATACGAAAGAAAGAGACAACCTGTGATGGTTGTCTCTTTTTTATTTAATCAGAAGTGGTCCCTGTAGGGCATGATCCTACGACCCCCTGATTATGAGTCAGATGCTCTAACCAACTGAGCTAAGGGACCCCGTATCTGTTACGATCAGACTTTGATCTCAACATTAACACCTGAAGGAAGCTCAAGCTTCATCAAGGCATCTACTGTCTTCTGGTTGGACTCATAGATATCCAACAAGCGGCAGTATGAGCTGAGTTCAAACTGTTCGCGAGCCTTCTTGTTTACGAAGGTAGAACGGTTGACAGTGAAAATCTTCTTGTCGGTGGGAAGAGGAATAGGTCCATTCACACGGGCACCGGTAGAAGTAACTGTCTCGACGATCTTCTTGGCTGACTTGTCAACCAACATGTGATCGAAAGATTTAAGTTTGATTCTTATTTTTTGGCTCATAATAATCTGGATTTAATAATTACTCATCATCATCAGAAAGCTTGTAACCGCTCTTCTCGATAATCTCTTTAGACAAGTTAGCAGGAACTTCTGCATAGTGGTCGAAAGACATGGTGCTGGTTGCACGACCAGAAGAGATGGTTCTCAAAATGGTCACATAACCAAACTGCTCTGCGAGAGGAACGTAAGCCTTGACGATACGTGCACCGGTGGTAGAATCCATCGCATTGATCTGACCGCGACGACGGTTCAAGTCACCTACGATATCACCCATATAATCCTCCGGAGTAACAACCTCAAGATTCATGATAGGCTCAAGAATGACAGGCTTTGCCTTGGGGCAAGCATGGCGGAATGCCATACGGGCGCAGATTTCGAAGGAAAGCTGGTCAGAGTCCACAGGGTGGAAAGAACCATCTTTGAGGGTTACTTTCAAGCTCTGAACCTCGTATCCTGCCAAAACGCCGTTTGCCATTGCTGATTTGAAACCTTTCTCTACAGAAGGGATGAATTCCTTAGGAACGTTACCACCTTTCACCTCATCAATGAACTGAAGTCCGGTAACACCCTCATCAGCAGGACCGATTTCCACGATGATATCCGCGAATTTACCACGACCACCAGACTGCTTCTTGAAAAGCTCACGATGCTGAACGGTGCCGGTGATAGCCTCTTTGTAGTTAACCTGAGGTGCACCCTGGTTAATATCTACACCGAACTCACGACGGAGACGGTCTACAATGATATCCAAGTGGAGCTCACCCATACCACTGATAACGGTCTGGCCAGTCTCATGGTCAGATTTAACAGTGAAGGTAGGATCCTCTTCTGCGAGTTTTGCCAATGCAACACCCAATTTGTCCAAATCTTTCTGCGTCTTGGGCTCTACAGCAAGTCCGATCACAGGATCAGGGAACTCCATAGACTCAAGCGTGATAGGAGCGCTTTCTGCACAAATGGTATCTCCGGTACGCAAATCCTTGAAACCTACAGCGGCACAGATATCACCGGCCTCTACACATTCAATAGGATTCTGCTTGTTGGAGTGCATCTGATACAGACGAGCTACTCTCTCTTTCTTGTCAGAACGGGTGTTAAGAACGTAAGAACCTGCATCCAAACGGCCTGAGTAAGCTCTCAAGAATGCCAAGCGGCCCACGAAGGGGTCAGTCGCAATCTTGAACACAAGGGCGCAGAAAGGCTCCTTGGCGTCAGCTGCACGAGAAACTTCATTACCGGTCTTGGGGTCAGTTCCCTGAACGGAACCTTTGTCAAGGGGTGAAGGAAGATAGCGCATTACAGCGTCGAGAAGGAACTGCACGCCTTTGTTCTTGAATGAAGAACCGCAGCAAGCAGGTACAATAGACATATCGATGGTCGCTTTGCGAATAGCAGCGATCAATTCGTCTTCTGAAATGGAATCCGGATCTTCAAAGAATTTCTCCATGAGAGTCTCATCATACTCGGCAGCAGCCTCGATAAGTTTCTCTCTCCACTCGGCAACTTCTGCCATCATTTCAGCGGGAATTTCTTTGATCTCGTAATTAACCAACTCATCAGTGTTGTTGTAGTAGATTGCTTTCTGGGCAATCAAATCTACGATACCGAGGAACTTGTCTTCTGCACCAATAGGGAGACAGAGAGGAACAGCCCTCGCCCCGAGTTTTTCCTTGATTTCCGATACAACTGCGAGGAAGTCTGCACCGACACGGTCCATCTTGTTGATGTACGCGATTTTGGGTACACGGTACTTGTCAGCCTGACGCCATACGGTCTCACTCTGAGGCTGTACTTTACCTACAGCACAGAAAGTAGCAACCGTACCATCCAATACACGCAAAGAACGCTCTACCTCAACGGTAAAGTCCACGTGGCCCGGAGTGTCGATCAAGTTAATCTGATAGTTCTGTCCGTTGTAATTCCAAAAAGCGGTGGTTGCAGCAGAAGTAATGGTAATACCTCTCTCCTGCTCTTGAACCATCCAGTCCATCGTTGCACCTCCTTCGTGAACCTCTCCAATCTTGTGGGTCTTACCCGTATAGAAGAGAATACGCTCGGAAGTTGTCGTCTTACCGGCATCAATGTGAGCCATGATACCGATGTTTCTGGTAAATTTAAGGTCTCTTGCCATCTTAAACAATCGGGGATTTTAGAAACGGAAGTGTGCAAATGCCTTGTTGGCTTCCGCCATTCTGTGCATATCTTCTTTTCTCTTGTAAGCGGCACCCTCGCAATTGTAGGCTGCGATGATTTCAGCACAGAGTTTTTCTGCCATGGAGTGGCCGGAACGCTTGCGGGCGAAGATTATCATATTCTTCATAGAAAGTGAAATCTTTCTTTCAGGACGCACCTCCGTGGGCACCTGGAAGTTAGCGCCACCAATACGGCGAGATTTTACCTCTACCTGAGGGGTAATGTTCTCGAGCGCTTTCCTCCAAATATCTAGAGGAGCCTTGTCAGAATCTTTCATCTTCTCGCCTACCATATCAATGGCATCGTAAAAAATAGAATACGCGATACTCTTCTTTCCCTGCAACATAAGGTTGTTCACGAAACGTGTTACCAACACGTCATGAAACTTAGGATCAGGAAGTAGAATCCTCTTCTTAGGCTTCGATTTTCTCATTTTTCAAATAATTAAAAGTGATAGAATAAAAAAATGTTACTTCTTAGATTTCTTAGGTCTCTTCGCGCCATAAAGGGAACG
>JAEIGA010004957.1_pt1 | contig 20441 bp, 22 predicted proteins | sample 9270691 | NCBI WGS metagenome assembly JAEIGA01 (sample SAMN17057246, study PRJNA624740) | gut metagenome | biome: biome; isolation source: fecal sample | host: Bos grunniens | place: China: Xizang | collected 2019 | reverse complement strand
TTTCTGGGGGCGATGTAAATGTCCCAGCGCCACATAGTCAAAGGCGTCGAACAGGTCGGCCCCGACACAGTCGATGCCGCCGATGCTGAGGACTTCCGAGTCGGTCTTCTCGACACCGGGGTCCTCCCCTGCGCCCATGTTCTTCACAACGAACTGGTGCGCCAGCAGGACGTTCCTCTCCGAGGGGTCGACGTCCATCTGGGCCACCACCGAGCCGATGGCATGGTGGTAGCTGTCGGTCTGCACGTCCGGGTACTCCTCTTCCGGGTACGCCGCCCGCACATCGACCGGCTTCAGGAAAGGCAGCAGCCAGAAGTGTACGGGGCCGTGCTCGTCTTCGAGGGTCACAGGTCCCCGGACCCCGGTGAATTCCGGAGCCGTCGTGTAGAGTCGATTCTTTTTGAGGAGGTCGGAGAAATAGCCCACGTGGGCCGCCGAGTCGTGGTTCCCGCTGATGATGAGGACCGGCTGGCCGCAGGCGGTCAGTTCGGTGAGGAACCAGTCGTAGAGTTTCTCGGCCTCCCGGGCGATCTGCGGTTTGTCATAGATGTCTCCGCAGAGCAGAACGGCATCCGGCCGTTCCCGTTTCACCGCTTCGAGGACCTGCTCCAGGATGTAGCGCTGGTCCGGCAGCAGAGAAACGCCATGGACCTGTTTTCCGATGTGCAGGTCCGCGAGGTGAAATAGTTTCATGCAGTTGCTCCTTTTCCGGGTAAGGGGTCTCTGAGAATCATTATACCATGTCAGGAAAAAATGACAGACCCAAGAATGGTTCTTACGGGTCTCCTGTGCTATAATACTGTCAGCAATGGACCAAAAATGACTGATACAGGGAGTATGACCGATGAAACATAGAAAACTCGTCTCCATTCTGATCGCGCTGATGCTGGTCTTCGGAAGCCTTTTCGGCACCACGGCTCTGGCCGCCACGACCGCACCGGCACCCACCACCGTCGCCGCGGAACAGGCAGAGGAAGCGGACGCCGACCAGGCCGAACCGGGCATCGGCCAGCAGATCCGGAAGATCCTCATCTTCGGCGCCATCGTCGGAGTCATCGCGGTCGGCTACGGCCTCACCACCATGCGGTACAATGCCGAAAAGATGGACGACATGACGCAGGAGTCCCGAAAGATCGTCGAACGGATGCGGGACGACAACGAATGACCACAAATCAAAAGACCTCAGGGCAAATGTCCTGAGGTCTTTTCTTTTATTGTCATTACTCTTCGTCGTCCTCGTAGTCGGGGCCGTCGAAGGTGATGCCCATGCCGAAGCCGTAATCGTGGTAGCGGTTCCGGCGGCCTTTGCGGGTGTCGCCGTAGACCTGTTTGTGGCGGTTCAGCGCCTCTTCGAGAGCAGAGAACGAGACTTCCTCTTCGAGATCGGCGTTGGTCGGCTCGAAGTCGTCATCGTACTCGTCTTCGTAGTCATCATAATAATCGAACACGACAGCGTTCGGGATGACGGTGGTGGCACCGAAGTCGTAGCGGTCATCGTCGTAGTCGTCCTCCGTCGAGATGCGGGACGGGCGGCTCTCCGCGATGCGGATGTCCTCGTCTTCCACGAGTTCCTCGACGACCGGAGCGGCAGCGGCGGCCGCGATGGCTTCCGCCTCCTCTGCGGCCTCTCTCGCCGCCCGGCGTTCTCTCAGCTTTTCCTTCGAGATGGGAAGGGATTCCTCCTCTTCCTTCTGGCGCTTTTTGAGGTACCAGGCCTTGCGCTCACTCTGGGGCTTTTCCGGCTCTGCCGGCCGGGCCGGAGGCGCGGACGGAGCCACATAGCGCTCGCCGTCGATGATCTCTTCGACCACAGGGGCTTCCACGGACACTTCCTCTTTGGAAAGCGGTTCCGGGCGGACCGGTCCACTCACCGGGATCGACACTCTGCGGAACCCCGCGGAGCGGCCCTGGGTGCCGCCGAGTGCTTTGGCGGCATTGGCAAACATTGCCTGGGCGTCCTCGACGGACACTTCTTCGATCGGTTTTTTGGTATCTGCCATATCAAGCCCTCCCGGCTTTTACTTGGAATCGGTAATGTCTCGCGCGGACCGCGGAAAAGAGCGCCCACGCGGAGAACAGGACGGCCGGCACCAGCAGTACGAGGAGTGCCTCGACCTTGCGGTCGGCCGGGATGATCATGACGAGGGGCAGGTAGGCAAGGACCGCAGCAAGCAGGTTGAGCAGTTCCAGCGTACAGGTGTGCTGGACGGTCAGCTCCCGTTGTCCGGGGACCACAAGGAACGCGTCGGCGTCGTAGTCCGACAGGTCCGCCCACTTCATGACCGGGTCTTTCCCGAGGAGCCACTTGTCGAGCCGGTTCTTCTGGAACCAGCCGGACGTGGTCACGAACAGACGGTCGTGGTCATAGTTCACCTTTGCCGTCAGGAAGAGCCGGATGGCACACTGACAGCCGATGCCCAGCATCAGAGCAAAGAGCGGCTCCCAGACACGGTCGAGCGCGTCGACCGTGATCGTCAGCACAAACAATACGGCTGCAAGCGCCAGCGATGCGACACCGGTCCAGAGTAGTATCTGCCGTTCTTTTTCCTGTGTCATAGCGGATTTCCCCTCATTCTGATTTCTCACACGCTAATTAGTGTAAATCAAACAAAGGGGGAACGTCAAGCGCCGACGGGACAACTTTCGCCGCCTTTTCCGCATAGTACGGCTCGGGCTGTTTGATGTCCGGGATACAGATGACCGGGATGCCCGCGCGGAAGGCCGCCAGGACCCCGTTTTGAGAGTCCTCGAAGACGATCGCCTCCTCCGGCGATGTATCGCCCCGCTCACAGGCGAGCAGGAAGATATCGGGGTTCGGCTTGGATTGTTCGACCTCTTCGCTGGTGACGACATAGGAGAAGAAGTCCGCGATGCCTGCCAGTTCGAGCAGAGCTTCCGCGTCGGCGCGGATGGTCGAGGTCGCTACACAGCAGGGGATCTCCCGGTCACGGAAAAACTGCAGGAGTTCCGGGATGCCCGGCTTTACCGGCACCCCTTCCCGCTTCATGCGCGCGATCTCTCTGAGACGGGACGTCTCGGCGATCTCGTGGGCAGGGTAGTCTGCGCCGTGGATCTCATAGAGTCTTCCAAAGAACTCTTCGTCCGCGGTCCCGATGGTCTGGACGTACTCATCGTAGTCCTGTGTATAGCCGTATTCCGCCATGACGACGGCGTTCTCCTCCATCAGCACCCGTTCGGTGTCGAAGAGGAGTCCGTCCATGTCGAAGACGGCCAGTTTGGGAAGTTGCATGGTCAATCGCCTCAAAGGTTCAGATTCAGCCGATGGCTTTGATCAGGTTTACCATCTCGATGGCAGAGCACGCGACGTCATAGCCTTTGTTGCCGGACTTGGTGCCGGCGCGCTGGATGGCCTGCTCGATGTTGTCGGTGGTCACGACGCCGAAGAGAGTCGGGACGCCGGTCGCCAGTTCGACCTGCGCGATGCCTTTGGAGACTTCGTTGCAGACATAGTCGTAGTGGGAGGTGTCGCCGCGGATGACCGCGCCAAGGCACAGGACCGCGTCATATTTGCCGGACTCGGCCATCTTCTTGGCGATGACCGGGATCTCGAAGGCGCCGGGCACCCAGGCGAGGGTGATGTCGTCCTCTTTCACACCGTGGCGGAGGAGAGCGTCCTCCGCGCCGGCGATGAGTTTCGAGACGATGAACTCATTGAATCTTGCTGCGACGATGGCGATCTTTACGTTTTTGGCAACGACATTTCCTTCAAAAGTTTTCATGATTCAGTCCTCCTTATATTCTGTCATGTGATGCATTTTCTGCTGTTTCGTGAGCAAATATTTGAAATCGTGGGGCTGGGCTTTGATCTGGATGGGCACCCGCTCCTCGATCGTGATGCCGTAGGGTTCGAGGCCGTTGATCTTGGCCGGATTGTTCGTGAGCAGCCGGAGCCGTCTCGCGCCGATGTCCCGGAGGATCTGCGCGCCGACGCCGTACTCCCGCATGTCTGCCGGGAACCCGAGTTTCAGGTTCGCTTCGACGGTGTCGTATCCCTGTTCCTGCAGTTCATAGGCTTTGAGCTTGTTGAGGAGGCCGATGCCTCTCCCCTCCTGACGGAGGTACACGACGACGCCGCGGCCCTCTTCTCCGATCTGCTTCATTGCCTGGTGGAGCTGGTCTCCGCAGTCGCAGCGCTCAGAGCCGAAGACATCTCCGGTGAGACACTCGGAATGGACCCGGCACAGGACCGGTTCCCCGTTTGCTACATCGCCCATGACGAGGGCGACATGCTGTTCGCCGTTGACGGAGTTGCGGTAGCCGTAGATCTTGAAGTGGCCGTATGCGGTCGGAAGGTCCGCGTCCGCTTCCCGGATGACGAGGCTTTCATGGTTGAGCCGGTACTTGATAAGGTCCGCGATGGTGATGGCGGTGATGCCGTACTTCTCCGCGAACTGCAGGAGTTCGGTGGTCCGCATCATGGTGCCGTCGTCGCGCATGATCTCACAGCAGAGGCCCGCGTCTTTGAGACCGGCGATGCGCATGAGGTCGACCGTCGCTTCGGTATGGCCGGAACGGACGAGCACGCCGCCGTCTTTGGCCCGCAGCGGGAACATGTGTCCGGGTCTGCGGAATTCGTGGGGCTGTACGCCCTCTTCCACGGTCTTGAGCGCCGTGATGGAACGCTCTACCGCGGAGATGCCGGTGGTGGTGCTCATGTGGTCGATCGAGACCGTGAACGCCGTCTCATGGTTGTCGGTGTTGGCGGTGACCATCTGGGTGAGCCCCAGGTCGTCACAGCGGTTGCCGCTCATGGGCATGCAGATGAGGCCCTTTGCGTGGACTGCCATGAAGTTGATGTTCTCGGTGGTCGCGAACTCGGCGGCGCAGATGAGGTCGCCCTCGTTTTCCCGGTCCGGGTCATCCACACAGAGGATGAGTTTTCCCGCTCTCAGGTCTTCGACCGCCTGCTCGATGGTCGCGAATTGGTTTGCCATTGTGTTTCCTTCTTTCTATGAAGAGCGTTCTCCGGGCGCTGCCGGCAGAACCCTTAAAATCCGTATTCTTTCAAAAACGCTTCGGTGATGCCGGAGCTCTGTGTTTCCTGTGGCGATGTACCGCCGCCGCTTCCGTACGGTCCCAGAAGCTTTTCCACATATTTTCCGATGACGTCGCACTCGAGGTTCACGGTGCTCCCGACACCCTTGGTCGAGAGGTTCGTGACCGCTCTCGTATGCGGGATGATGGAGACTTTGAAACTCCGGTCATCCACCGCCGCCACGGTCAGGCTGATGCCGTCGATGCAGATAGAGCCTTTCTCCACGATGTACCGGAGCAGATCCGGCGAAGCGGAGATGGTGTACCAGACGGCGTTGTCGTCCTGGCGGAGTTCCTTCACCGTCCCGGTGCCGTCGATGTGCCCGGAGACCATGTGGCCGCCGAACCGGCCGTCCGCCGGCATGGCGCGCTCGAGGTTGACCGGGCTCCCCGGACTCAGTTCCCCGAGGGAACTGCGGGACAGCGTCTCATGCATGACGTCCGCGGTGAAATAGGTGGCACCCAGTTCGGTGACGGTGAGGCAGACGCCGTTCGTCATGATACTGTCCCCCACCTTCGTGCCCTCGAGCACGGTGCGCGCCCCGATCGTGAGGATGGCACTGTTCGAGCCGCGGTGGATGCCCTGCAGGGTGCCGACCTCTTCTACGAGTCCTGTGAACATGAGGCGTCTCCTTTCTTCACCCGTCCGGTGATCATGATATCGTCGTCGAAATGCTGCAGTTCGATGTCTTTCAGTTCCACGGCAGCTTCCATACGCGGGACCCCGTTGCCCTCAACGGGCGACCGGCTCTCTTCGCCGCCGACCAGCTTCGGTCCGAGGAACGCATAGACCCGGTCGACGAGTCCCGCTTCCAGGAAACTCGCATTGACCGTGCCGCCGCCCTCCACGAGGACGCTGTCGATGTCCCGCTCCGCAAGGATGTCCAGCAGATGCGGGATGTCGATCCGGGAATGGTGGTCGGTGGAGCCGGCATAGCCGCAGGGGATCACGTCGACCCCCAGACGGTTCAGGGCATCGGCCCGCTCCCGTCCCTTTGCGGTCTGCAGGGTCTCCTCGGTGGTGAAGACCCAGGTCGGGATGTCTTTTGCGGTCTGCGCCAGCTGACTGTCCGTCGGCAGCCGCAGCTGACTGTCTGCCACCAGCCGGACCGGGTCGACGCCCTCTTCTGTCCGGCAGTTCAGCATGGGGTCGTCCTTGAGCGCCGTGGTGATGCCGACGAGGATGGACGAATACTTTTTTCGAAGCCCGTGGACAAAGGCCCTTGCCTTCGGTCCCGTGATCCACTGGGAGTCCCCGGTGTAGCAGGCGATCTTCCCGTCCAGGGTCATGGCATATTTCATGGCGACGAAAGGACGGCGGGTCTCGAAGAAGTGGTAGAAGACTTCATTGAGTTTCTTCGCCTCGTCCTCGAGGAGACCGACTTCGACGTCGATGCCGGCGTCCTGCAGGATCCGGACGCCTTTACCCGCCACAAGAGGGTTCACATCCAGGGCCGCGACAAAGACGCGTCTGATGCCCTTCTCGATGATGATCTCGGTGCACGGCGGCGTGCGGCCGTAGTGGCAGCAGGGTTCCAGTGTCACGTAGAGGTCCGCGCCGGCGGGGTCCTCTGTGCAGTGAAGGAGCGCATTGCGTTCCGCGTGGAATTCTCCCACTTTCTCGTGGTACCCCTCCGCGATGACGCGGTCGTCCTTCACGACGACGCAGCCCACCATGGGGTTGGGGCTCACATGCCCTTCCCCGAGCCGCGCCAGTTCCAGCGCCCGTCTCATATACTCTTCGTGAGACATCTCTCTGCCCCCTTTCCAAACAGAAAAGCCTGAAACGTGAGAACGCTTCAGGCTTTGATTTCGTAATACTCCGTGACAAACGGCCCCGTGAAGGGCTTGTCACGTGATCCTCTCTCATCCAGACTGTACTGTCGGTACCGGAATTCCACCGGTTCGTGCGAAATGCTTGCGGACTTTACCGCCGGTCGGGAAATGCTCCCTGCCTCGAAGACGTCGTATTCAATTGGCTACAATCCATTATAGGAGCAACGGCCGGGAACGTCAATGCTCTCTTTGGTTCAACTTTTTGGACGCTTCACATATGGCCGCCGTCGTCCCAGAGGACGATCTCGCCGGTCTCCCGGGTCGCGGGCAGGTCGATGAGCCGCTGGTTCGAAGAGCCGCGGAACCGGAGCGTGATGTCCTTGAGGTCCTCTTCAAAGCGGCCGTCGACGAGGACGTCGCACAGGGAGAGCATCTCCTCGGACACCTCGGTGTGACAGTAGGTCCCTTCCGTCAGCAGATCTTCGTACAGGAAGCCCGTGAAGGCCCAGATGTCCTTCTCCGGGTACTTCTCCCTCACCTCGCGCAAAAACGGCACAAGGGCCCTCTGGTTCGCCGGTTCGAAGGGGTCTCCGCCGAGGAGGGTCAGGCCCTGGATAAAGATGTGGGACAGCTCCGTGAAGATGCGCTCTTTCGCCGAGTCGTCGAACTCCTGGCCGTAGTGGAAGTCCCAGGTCTGGGGCTGGAAGCAGTTTTTGCAGGCATTGGTGCAGCCGGAGACGAACAGGGTCACACGGACACCGGGTCCGTTGGCAATATCATAGGTTTTGATCTCGCCGTAATGCATGGTTTCCGCGCCTCCTTCCGTGCGGTTCAAGGGTTTCCAAGAAAAAGGCCGACGGGATTCGTCGGCCTTTGTGATCGTTTTCTCGTAAAGCTTTGACGCTTTACAGTCGCAGGTCGTTCTTACAGATGCAGGACGCGCTCCGCGATCTCCTGGGTACGGCCCTGGTTCCAGTACTGGGTGCCGATGTAGCCGCAGGTACGGCGGGCAACGTGCATCTTGGACTGGTCGCGGTTACCGCACTTCGGGCACTCCCAGATGAGTTTGCCGGTGGCGTCTTTCTTGATCTGGATCTCGCCGTCGAAACCGCAGATGTCGCAGTAGTCAGACTTCGTGTTGAGCTCTGCGTAGAGGATGCAGTCGTAGATGTGCTGCATGACCGCGATGACAGCGGGGATGTTGTCCTGCATGTTCGGGACTTCCACGTAGGAAATGGCGCCGCCGGGGCTGAGCTTCTGGAATTCGGCTTCCTTGGTCAGCTTGTCGAAGGCGTTGATGTCCTCGGTGACGTGGATGTGGTAAGAGTTCGTGATGTAGTTCTTGTCGGTGACACCGTCGATCTTACCGAAGCGTTTCTGCAGGCACTTGGCGAACTTGTAGGTGGTGGACTCCAGCGGAGTGCCGTAGACGGAGTAGTCGATGTTCTCATCGGCTTTCCACTTGGCACAGGCGTCGTTCATCGCCTGCATGACCTGGAGGCCGAATTCCTTGCCGGTGTCAGCGGTGTGGGACTCGCCGGTCATGTAGTAGACACACTCTGCGAGGCCTGCATAGCCAAGAGAGATGGTGGAGTAGCCGCCGTAGAGGAGCTTGTCGATGGTCTCGCCGGGTTTCAGACGGGCAAGGGCGCCATCCTGCCAGAGGATGGGAGCCACGTCGGACGGAGTGCCGAGGAGACGTTCATGACGAATGCGCAGCGCTCTGTGGCAGAGGTCGAGACGCTCTTTCATGAGCTCCCAGAACTTGTCGATATCCTGTCCGGAGGAGCAGGCGATGTCGACGAGGTTCAGGGTGACGACGCCCTGGTTGAAGCGGCCGTAATACTTGTGGACACCCTCTTCGAAGTTCTCGGAGCGCTCCGGGTTGCCGTAGCCGTTGTCGGTGAAACGGTCCGGAGTCAGGAAGGAACGGCAGCCCATGCAGGGGTACACGTCGCCCTTCAGCTCGATCGCTTTCTTCTCGGAGATGTAGTCCGGCACCATGCGTTTCGCGGTGCAGCGGGCAGCCAGCTCGGTCAGTGCGAAATACTTGCTGCCTTCCGTGATGTTGTCATCCTGCAGGACGTAGATGAGCTTCGGGAACGCCGGAGTGATGTACGCGCCGGTCTTGTCCTTGACGCCCAGGATGCGCTGGTTCAGCATGACCTCGATGATGAGTGCGAGGTCGTCCCGGACCTGGCCTTCCGGCACTTCGTTCAGGTACAGGAAGACCGTGACGAAGGGAGCCTGGCCGTTGGTGGACTGCAGGGTGATCAGCTGATACTGGATGGTCTGACAACCGCTCTCGACTTCCTTGCGGACTTCCTTCTCCACCAGAGCGGAGAACTTGTCGTCGTCGAGACGGACACCGGCCTCTGCCAGTTCCTCGCCGAGACGGGCGCGGATCTTCTGACGGGTGACGTCGACGAACGGAGCCAGATGGCTCATGGTGATGGTCTGTCCGCCGTACTGGCTGGACGCGACCTGAGCGACGATCTGAGAAGCGACGGTGCAGGCAGTGGCAAAGCTGCGGGGACGGTCGATGTGGGTCCCGGAAATGCAGGTGCCGTTCTGGAGCATGTCCTCGAGGTTGACAAGGTCGCAGTTGTGCATGTGCTGCGCGAAGTAGTCCGCGTCGTGGAAGTGGATGATGCCTTCGCGATGTGCGTCGACGATGTCTTCCGGAAGCAGGTACTTCGAGGTGTAGTAGCGGCTCCATTCACCGGCCATGTAGTCTCTCTGGACCGAGAGGACGGTCGGATTCTTATTGGAGTTCTCCTGCTTGACCTCTTCATTGTCGCGCTCGACGACACCGGCGATCTTCTGGTCGATGTTGCTCATCTTACGCATTTCATTGTGTTTGTAACGGTAAGTGATGTAAAGTCTTGCGACTTTCGTCTTACCGGTGCCCATGAGGGCGTCTTCGACCTTGTCCTGGATCTCTTCGACGGACAGGTCACGGCCGGCATTGCGGGCGTCTTTTTCGATACCCGAAACGATCTCTTCGATCTGCTGGTCGCTCAGGCGCTCCGAGAGGATACCCTCTTCGTTGTTCGCCTTGATGATGGCGGCGGCGATCTTATTGCCGTCGTATGGTACGCGTTCCCCCGAACGCTTCATGACACACACTTTGACGTCTTCCGTCTCCATGTTGCCATCGAGATGCTCATTATAGTACATCATGATGGTACTTCCTCCCTAACACACAACAAAAACCCTAGATATTGTGCAAATTTTTTCGTTCGCATTCCATTATACCGCAAGATATAGATTTCGCAAGAACAAATTTTAACTAAAATGCACAATATCTAGGGTCTCCCGACCACAATATGTTGTGTTTCACAAGGAAACAACACGCAACGACGCGGGTTTCACGCCATTATTAATAAGAAGAAAAATTTATATATTTGCAATATTTATTTTTTTTACATTTTTGAGTCATCATAGATGGCTCTGGCGCCGCCCACATACTTGGGCCGGCGGCGGGCACAGATGAGGGGCGCTTCCCCGATGTGATCGACCGAGATCCGAAGCGGGACGACCACCGGATGGATGTGCATGCCGATGAGCGTGGCGCCGATGTCCATGCCGGCCGAGGCCTGCGCGCCGAGGTCCTCGACGACGACCGGATGAGCCATCCGTTCATAGGCGACGGTCGCGAAGGCGCCGCCCGCGTGGTTCGGCTGCGGGATGGCATTGACTTCTTCGAGGCGGAACGCGTCCGCGGTCTCCTGTTCCACGACGAGAGCGCGGTTCAGATGTTCACAGCACTGGGCGGCGAGACGGATGCCCGCAGGGCCCAGAACACTCATGATGCCCTCATACAACGCGCCGGCAATGTCTGTGTTGGTGTGGGTGCCGATCTTCTCCCCCATGACTTCGCTCGACGAGCAGCCGACGACGAACAGGTCGCCCGGAGCGAGCCGTGCCGCTTCCAGGACTTCTGCCGCGGCAGACGCTGCCGCTTTTCTGATTTCACCGAGTTCCATGAAAATGCCTCCTCGTTCTTTCTTCCAGTATCTTACCACATAACGGCCGTTCGGTTCTACCTTAACGACCGTTCATCGCGAATTTTCGACCGTTCGTCGAGTTCCTCTTCCCTTTTCCCGGAGAACCTCGTAAGATGAGATCGCCCGGACCCGGAACAGGAGGAGAACCATGTTTGCGGAAACCTTGAAAGAACTTCGAAAAGCGCAGGGGCTGACCCAGTCTGAACTGGCGAAGATCGCCGGTGTCAACCTGCGGACGCTGCAGAACTATGAGCTGGGGGTCTGTCTTCCGAAAAGCCCCGTCACGCTGAACCGCATTGCCGCGTATTTCAACGTGCCCCTGCAGAGCCTCGTCAAGAGCGACGACTTCTACCGGCTGCTCGCTTCCGAACAGAAAGAGACCGGACGGGAGCAGGACCGGATGGAACTGTACCGGCTCATGCAGGAGATCACCGCCCTCTTCGCCGGCGGGCATCTCTCCGCGAGCGACCGGGAGCTGTTCCTGGACGCCATGACGGAACTGGTCCGCGAGTCGTATGACAGCTGACCGGGTCCGGGAGCTGAAAGCGCTCATCGCCGACCTCGGAGAGCAATACGGGTTCGATGACGACCGTCCCGACCCCGTGGCTCTGGCGGAGGCGATGCACGTCCGCGTGCGTTACTTCCCGCTCGGAGGCCTCAAAGGGTTTTACCTCGTGCTGAACGACATTCCGTTCATCGCCATCGACCGGGACCTTCCGGAGGCGCTGCAGCGGGTCGTCTGCGCGCATGAACTCGGGCACCACCTGCTCCACCGGGCGGCCTCGTCCCGGACCCTGTTCGACGACTACGAACTCTACCGGATGGAAAACCGGTTCGAGCGGGAGGCCAACCTGTTTGCGGCCCTCCTGCTCCTCCCCGACCGCGCGGTCGAGGAGTTCTGCCGCCCCGAGAACCGGGGCCTCTCGATCAAAGAGGCGGCCCGGCTCCGGGAGACGACCGAAGAACTCTTTTCCATCCGGCTCAGCGCCGAAGGGCTCGACACAGGGGTCCGGTTCAGCCGCTTTCCCGCCGGATGAGCGGTTCGCTCACATGGACGAAATAGGCCGCGGCATCGTGGTCCCAGGCAAACTCCTGCGCCTCCCTCCGAAAGACTTCGAACTCCGCCTCGTTCATGCTCTTTTCCGTGAAGAGGTAGATGACCGCATAGTTCGGGTTGTCGAAGACGACGACGGAAGGGGCGTCCGGACGGGGTTCCTTCCCCACGGCCAGCGCCTCATACCCCTGTTCCCGAAACCGGTCGACGAGCCTGAGGCGCAGGTCGCCGGTCCGGGCTTCGAGGGCGGCACGCAGGACCGCTTCGATGGTCCGTTCTTCTTCCAGATACATGGATGTTCCTTTCCGGCACGCGTGTCTGTTCTGTATTTCCCGGGATGATCCCATTATAAAGAGAAGATTCGTAAAAAACGGGTCTCCTGCCGCGAACGGTCGATTTCGCTCGGCGAACGGTCGTTATGGCGCAAAAAAATTCGTATGGTATGCAGCATACCATACGAATCGTTTTTGTCTGTTCAGGCGATGTGCAGGAGCACGGTCGCCAGTTTGAAGTACGTGACCAGCGCGATGGCGTCGACCAGCGTCGTGATGAAGGGAGACGCCATGACGGCCGGGTCGAGGCCCGCCCGGTCCGCCAGCATCGGCAGCGTGCAGCCGATGATCTTCGCGACGAGGACCACGAGGACCAGCGTCAGGCAGACGACGAGGGCCACCATGAGGACCAGCTTGTCGATCAGGAGAAGCTTGACGAAATTCGCGGCCGCCAGGGTGAGGCCGCAGAGGACGGCCACCCGGATCTCCTTCCAGATGACTCTCAGTACATCGCGGAATTCCACATCGCCCAGAGACAGGGCACGGATGACCGAGACGCTCGCCTGGGAACCGGAGTTGCCGCCGGTGTCCATGAGCATCGGGATGTAGGCGGTCAGGACCACGAAGGTGGCGAGAGCGTTCTCGAACTTCGTGATGATGGCGCCGGTGAAGGTGGCGGAGATCATGAGGAGGAGAAGCCAGGGCATCCGGGCCTTGTAGGTCTCGAAGATGCCGGTGCGGAGATACGGTTTGTCGGTCGGCGTGATAGCGGCCATCTTTTCGATATCTTCCGTCGCCTCTTCCTGCAGGATATCGATGACGTCGTCGACCGTGACGATGCCGACGAGGCGTTCTTCCTTGTCGACGACAGGAACCGAGAGAAGGTCGTAGTGTTTAACGACTTCGGCCACTTCCTCCTGGTCGTCGGTGGTGCGGACGAAGATGAGCTGTTTGTCGTCGTCCATGATGTCCCGGATGAGAGTGTCCGAGGGGTGGTAGATGAGGTCCGCGAGTTCGATGGTCCCGATGAGGTGCCGGGTGGCATCGATGCAGTAGACCGTGTAGATGGAGACCTTGTCCTCACCGGTGGCACGGATGTACCGAATGGCATCGCGGACGGTCATGCTGTCGTGCAGCGTGATCATCTCGTTGGTCATGATGCTTCCGGCGGAGTCCTCCGGATAGTTGAGGTAGGTGTTGATGTCCTTCCGGGTCTCGGCGTCCGCGACACGGAGAACACGGGTCACGACGTTGGCGGGGACTTCTTCCAGGAAGTCGACCACGTCATCGAGGTACAGATCGTCGACGAGGTTGCGCAGCTCTTTGTTCGTGATGCTCGCGACGACGCTCTCCTGGTTGTCGGCTTCCAGATAGGAGAAGACTTCCGCGGAGATGTCTTTCGGCAGTATCCGGAAGACTTTGATCATATCTTTCGGATCCAGTTCCTCGAGGAAGTCGGCGATGTCGACTTCATTCCATTCGGTGAGCTCTTTTCGGAGACCGGAGAAGTCTCCGGCGGCCAGCATGGCGAGCTCTGCTTCATAGGTTCTTTCTTCCATAAAAATGCTCCTCTCATATACCGTCACGGCAATGAGAGGAGCGCTCATCGTTCTTTGTCACAAGAATCAGAGTGTCCTGCCATGGACGGTATTTCGTTTTTCGATCGCAAAACGCAAAGGAATATTTCCATCAGGAACGTCCATGCAGTTCACTTCCTTTCTTTATTTCTTGAACTGGTAAAAGCCGATCTTCTTCATGGCTTTGTTCAGGGTCTTCGTGGAGACGTACATCGCCTTCTCGGCGCCTTCCTTCATGCACTGTTCCAGGTAGGCACGGTCGGAAGAGACGCGTTTGAACTCAGCCTGGAGCGGCTCGAGGGAGGCGATTACGGCGTCGGCCACCGCGTTCTTGAAGTCGCCGTAACCTTTGCCGGCGAACTCGGCTTCGATCTGTTCATTGGTGAGCCCGGTAACGCAGGAGTAGATGGACATGAGGTTGTTGACCCCGTCCTTGCCCTCCGCATAACGGACACAGGCTTCCGAGTCGGTGACGGCGGAACGGATCTTCTTCGCGATGACGTTCGGCTCGTCGAAGATGGAGACATAGGACTTCGGGTTCGGGTCCGATTTACTCATCTTCTTCGTCGGGTCGGTGAGGCTCATGATGCGGGCGCCGGTGTCGCGGATCAGCGGTTCGGGGACCGTGAACACATCGCCGTAGAGACCGTTGAACCGGTTCGCGATGTCGCGGCAGATCTCGAGATGCTGTTTCTGGTCCGCGCCGACCGGAACATAGTTTGCCTGGTAGAGCAGGATGTCGCCGGCCATGAGAGCGGGGTATGAGAACAGGCCGACGTTGACGTTGTCGGCGTGCTGTTTCGACTTGTCCTTGAACTGGGTCATGCGGGACATCTCGCCGAACTGGGTGTAGCAGTCGAGGATCCAGCCCATCTGGGCGTGGGTCGGGACCTGGCTCTGGACGAAGATGATGTTCTTCTCCGGTTTCAGGTCGAGAGCCAGCAGCAGCGCGTACATGTCGCTGACCTGTTTGCGGAATTTCTGCGGGTCCTGACGGACGGTGATGGCGTGCAGGTCCGCGACGCCGAAGGCACATTCGAACTCATCGGCGATGTCGCTCCAGTTCTTGAGCGCACCAAGGTAGTTGCCAAGGGTCGGGATGCCGCTCGGCTGGATGAGACTCAGGACGCGTTTCTGTTTTTCTTCCATTCGTTTATTCTCCAATCATATCCCGGGCGACTTCGCCGAGAAGTTTCAAGCCTTTCTCGATGTCCTCATCGGTGGGCGTCGAGAAGTTGAGGCGGATATACTGAGTGCTGCTCTCCGGGTCGGCGAGGAACGCGGTGCCCGGGACGACGGCGACTTTCTTTTCAACGGCTCTGGCACAGAAGTCCAGCATCGGGAGCCGGTCGTCGAGTCTGCACCAGACGAAGAGGCCGCCTTCGGGACGGACGTATGTGACATAGTCGCCGAGTTCCGAGTCGATGAGGTCGCACATGAGGTTGAGTTTTTTGCGGTAGATGGCCTGCATCTTCTCGACATGGGCCTCGAGGTCGTACTCTTTGAGCCAGTGGTAGACGAGCAGCTGGGAGAACATGACGTTGTGGACGTCCTCCGTCTGTTTGCCGACCGTCATCTTGGCGAGGATGGGAGCCGGGCCGACCGCGTAGCCGACACGGATGCCGGGGGCGATGACCTTCGAGAACGTGCCGGCATAGACGACACGTCCTTCCTCATCGAAGGACTTGATGCAGGGAAGGTCTTCGCCGGCGACCCGTAAATCGCCGTAGGGGTTGTCTTCCAGGACGATGATGTCGTATTTGCACGCGAGGTCGTACACCGCTTTTCTCTTTTCGAGCGACATGGTGCAGCCCGCGGGGTTCTGGAAGTTCGGGATCGTGTAAAGGAAACGGATCTTGTCGTCTGACTTCAGCGCCTCTTCGAGTGCTTCGATGTTGATGCCGTCCGCGTCGACGGGGACCCCGCACAGGTTGGCTCCGTAGGAGCGGAACGCGTTGAGGGAGCCGATGAAGGACGGATCTTCGACGGCGATGGAGTCGCCCTCGTTGCAGAGGACCTTCGTGAGGAGCTCCATGATCTGGGTGGCGCCGCTCGTGACGATGAGCGAATCGAAGTCTCTGCCGATATTGAGACGGCGTTTCACCATCGCTTTCAGCTCGTCGATCAGAGGCTGGTACCCTTCGGTCACACCGTACTGCAGGGCAAGGATGGGCTCATTGTCGAGGATCTCTTTGCCGATGCTCCGGATGTCCTCCACCGGGAACGCTTCGGGGGCCGGGTTGCCCGCCGCGAGCGAGATGACTTCGGGGTCGGATGTGGACTTCAGGATCTCGCGGACCGCACTGGGCTTCAGGGCCGCGATCTTGTCAGAAAACGTGTATTCCATTGGTATTTGATCTCCCTTCAAAGGGTGTTAGATTTCAGATAAAGAGGACGTCGAACAGCATCCACATGGTGATCTCCATGGCGATGTACAGGTTCTGGGAAGCGCCGCCGCTGCCGGCCACGACCATGGCCGCGTGCATGAGACGGACGGTCTTCGAGTACCGCGGGACGATGCCCTTGTACATCTCTTCCTTCGACAGGAAGTTGTCGACGTCGATGATGTCCTGCGCGATCTCTTCGATCTCCTGCGGCAGCATGGCGGCGAGGCCCAGCATGGGGATCTGGTACTCTTTGCCGTACTTGCGTCCGCGTTCTTTCAGGATCTCGTAGAGCCGGGTGAACCGCTCGCACTTTTCGTCCGGTGTGCCGTCTGCCAGAGACAGGACACGGCACAGAGCCTGCAGGCTCTTCGGGTCCAGCTCATGGTCCGAAAGCCGTTCGGCGCAGGCCTTCGCGTCAGCGGTCACCGCTTCTCGCTCCTTGCCGGAACGGACCAGGAGCAGCGAGAGAAGGATGTCCCCGCCGGACGTGAGGATGCGGTGCTTTTTCTTGAGCGCGTTGTAGATGTCCGCTGCCTTGCGGGCCGTCTCTTCCCATTTGCTCTGGTCCTCTTCCTCATTGAGGACGATGGCCGCCAGCGCCACGTAGTCCGGGACGGGCGGGAAATAGCGGCGGACGAGGTCGCGGGCGTCTTTCAGGCGGTCGTACATCGCCTCCGGGTCCTCACTCATGGAGAGCAGGGAGATGATGACGAGGGCCGACGTCCCCGAGAAGTCGGAGAACAGACCCGCCTTTTTGAGGAGGATGCGCTCACATTTCTTCAGTTTTTTGAGGTCCGGTTCCACGCCCCGTTCGACGAACAGTTCGGCGCAGATCGGATAGGCGTACATGCTCAGCAGCGGCTGGACGCGGGAGATCGTTTTCTGTGCGGAAACGAACTGTTCCGCCAGCTGTTCAAGAGACTGTTTCATCTTGTCTGCCACCTTCCTCGTGGTATTCTACTGCCGGGTCCGGCAGGTGTCAATCGTCGAGACACTTCGGCGGTTCTTTGGAGAGTTCCGCCTGTCTGGCCGCCAGGAGCGATACCTTGTTGGCGACCCACCGCGCGAAGTCTTCGGGCGGGATGGGCTTCTCCTGTGAGAGCCAGAGCACGAAGTAGTCAAAGCACATGTTGGAGATGTGCGAGATGTAGAAATGGAAGAGCTGCTCCCCTTCCAGGACGTCCTTGAAGTCCCGGGAGACGATGGGGTGGATCTGCTCGATGCAGTAGCTTCGGAAACTGTGCTTCCCCTTGTAAAGGAACGCGTACAGATAGAATTTCCGGTCTTTGGCGAACCCTTTGCAGAGCTCCGGGAAATAGTCCCACACCGTCCAGTCCTCCGGCAGTTCCACGTTGACGACCGGGTCTCTGCGATAGATGGTGTCGATGACTTTGTTCTTGTCGACAAAGTAGCGGTAAAAATTCCGGCGGGAGATGCCGGCGTGATCACAGATGTCTGTGACGGAGATCTTGTCGATCGTCATCTGCCGCATCAGGTCTTTCGTGCTCTCGACGATGACCGTCTCAGTGGTGTTGTTGGCAGCCATGCGGAGCACCCCTTTCCGGAAAATCTTTTACACATTATTGTATAATATATAAAGAGGGTTTGACAAGGAGAAAATAGACAGGTAGAATGCGCATAGAGGGGCTCCGTGCCCCGGAGACCACGAGAGGAGACCTGCATATGTCAGAAGAAAAACGCCCCCTTCCGGAAGAAGAACTGCCGGAGACCTCGGTCCTGTCCGATGAACAGCTGTCGGAGAAAGCCAGACGCAACCGGGAGATCCTGAGAAAGACCGCCATCATCGAGCGCGCCGTGCTCCTGGCACTGACCGCCGCGTTCCTGGTCGCGATCATCGTCATGGCCATCCGTTTTCTGTAACGCAAAAAAATCTTAAAAAATCCTTAAATTATCGGACAGTCACATCATTAATTGTACGTGTATAGTCGATTCATACAAAAAGTATAATGCAATTTTGTCGTTTCCCCTAATGACACAGAAAACCATCTCCGTTTATAATATCGATGAATTCGATAGGAGAATTCAGATAGGGGAAACAGAAACAAGGCAGACGAGCTATCGTCTGCCTTGTTTCTCGTTTTGTGTGATGTTTTGAGAAAGGGGATGGAAGGATCTATCAATCGATCGTAATGCTCTTTTTACTTTCGACTTCCTGGATCTGCTTCTTCGGAAGTTCCAGAGTCAGAACGCCGTCAACATACTTTGCAGTGATCTTGTCGTCGTCCACTTCAGAAAGGTCGAAGGACCGCTTGTACGAACCGTAGGTGCGCTCTCTGCGGATGTATCTTCCCTTCTTGTCCTGGTCTTCCGTCTCTTCGTTGCGTTCGGCTGTGATCGTAAGGATCCCGTTGTCGACGTCGATCTGGATGTCATCTTTTTTGAAGCCTGGAAGGTCTGCTGTCAGTTGATAGAAGTCCCCTTCGTCGGTCACGTCCGTGCCGAAAGCGGCAACGGCGGTCGTGGCATTCGAGAAGAAGGGATCTCCGAAAAAGACTTTGTCCAGTTTCTGGAACGGGTCGAACGGGTCATACGTGGTAAGCCAGTTGCAATTTCTGTTCATCATAGCTGTTACCTCCAAGTCTGTCGTAGACGGTAAAACTTCTGGCCCATGTGGGGATGAGCTCGGTTTCGGGTCAGTGAAAACCGGAGGGTTTTGTCAGTGGCTGTACTCTTTTTTCCTTCTGACATCTACTATTATAACCATTCCGTTTCAGAATGTGTGAATAAATTGTTAAGTTTTAGCACTTATTTTACATGAGTGCTAATCCGGCAATTATTCTTCTGTTTTGGAATAATCAAAGTGTTCATAATTTCCACTTTTTTTCTCTCCGAGACCTTCGTATAATAGATACACATTATAAAGAAAACCGAAACAGGTGACATAGATCGTGAACAGAAAACTACTCTCCATCCTACTGGCTCTTATCCTTGTCTTCTCCGCCGTCATCGGCGCAGCATGCGCGACCGAAGAAACGGAAATGAATACGGTTTCCGTCTCGGGAGAAGACTTTGAATATACCCTTCAGACGAAAGCGCTCGAGTTCGACGCCGCCCGCCTCTCCCCTGACGCCCCCTTCGACGTCACACTCTCCATCGAATACACCGGAGACCAGGAGAGCGTCGACCTCTGGTGTGTCGACGACCTCGGCACCATCAGTATGGAGGATGAGAACGGAAAGGCACTTCTCTCCGACGAGTTCCATTCCCGGGCCACGAGCCGCGTCACCCTGAAAAAGGGAGAACCCTACATCATCCGGTGGACCGGAGCCGAGGAGTACAAAGAGTATGACGGCATCCCCGCCGGAGACTACAAAGTGGTCGCCTACATCAACTTCTCCACCGACCAGAACTACGAGTCCATCCAGGAAAACACGCTGGACCTGAGCCTTCAGGTGAAGTAGATCGCCAAAGACAAAACAAAAGACCTCCGAAGAGATTCGGAGGTCTTTTTTCGTGCGTCAGGAATGACGCTCTTTGATGATGGAGAATGCTTCATCGGCGATCTCGATGGTCTCCTTGATGTCCTCGTCGGAGAGAGACGCGTTGATGAAGTGGTTGTGGTGGTTCGTGATGAAGATGCCGCGTTTGACACACTCCGCGACCCACTCCTGGTGGAGCATGAGGCTCGGGTCATCGGCGATCCGCAGGTAGAAGAGTGACGGGATGCCCGTGACGTGCAGGTCGTAGTCATACTTCTTCGCGGTCTCGAGGAGACCGTCCTTCAGCTTCTGACCCTTGGCGATGAGGATCTCCGGACAGTTGATCCGTTTCATCTTCTCGATGCAGGCGATGCCCGCGGCGAAGGGAACGGCGCTCATCCAGTAGGAACCGGTGAAGGCCAGAGAACTCATGGCGTTCATCATGTGCTTCTTGCCGCAGATGGCGGAGACGTTGTAGCCGTTGGCCAGCGCTTTGCAGAAGCAGATGAGGTCGGCTTCGAAACCGAAGTAGTGGTCGGAGCCCGCGAGATCCATCCGGAACCCGGCGCGGACGTCGTCCACGATGAGGACGGTGCCGGCGTTGTCGCAGAGTTTGCGCACCTTTGCCCAGAAGTCTTTCGCCGGGAAGGTGTTGTCGGCGAAGTTTCCGTGCATGTAGGGCTGAGCGATGACGGCCGCGATCTCATCCTTGTTGTCCTCGAAGACCTGAGCCAGCTGATCATAATCGTTCCAGTCGACATAGATGTTGTTTTCCACGTCTTCCGGGATGACGCCGGCGTAGTCGATCTTCTGGGTCCAGGGCGATACACCGTGGTAATAGCCCTTGAAGAAGACGAGTTTTTTGCGGTG
>JAEIGA010004956.1_pt1 | contig 20443 bp, 21 predicted proteins | sample 9270691 | NCBI WGS metagenome assembly JAEIGA01 (sample SAMN17057246, study PRJNA624740) | gut metagenome | biome: biome; isolation source: fecal sample | host: Bos grunniens | place: China: Xizang | collected 2019 | reverse complement strand
GGAATTTCGCTCATAGTCGGGATATACTCCCTAACGAACTCTGCCGAGATATTGAGTTCAGACGCCTGCATGCCCACGTTAAACATATTTGAAAGTTTATCGATAAGCGCGTCTACAGGCATTACTTGTTTTTCTACTTCACCGCCGTCTTGCAAATTAATACCTATATCGGCGTAAACAAAGTCGTTAACGTCAAACCCGTATTCTTCTTGCAAACAATACTTCCAACTCTGTTTTTCAGTGTCAATTTTACCGTTTTCATCATCTACGAAATTTTTAACGTAATCAACGTATTCGTCGGTAATTTTATTACTCTTTAACATATTTGAAAGGCTAGAAAACATAGTACTTGTATAGACTTCTTTTAATTTAGGAAATTTTTCAAGCCCCGTTCCCTGCGTTATTTTTTCAAAATCGGTTAAGTCGATAGTCGCTTCGCTAACCGTTACGGGATAAACGGACAAAGTATCCGCTTGTAGTTTATGTATGTACGCCGAAAAACCGGTTGAGAGTGCAAGTACTAGCGCAATTCCTATAATACCGATACTACCCGCGATGCTAGTTAAAATAGTTCTACCTTTTTTAGTTTTTAGATTGCTTAAACTTAGTGAGAAAGCCGTACCGAGTTTCATTTGCGCCTTACCTTTTTTGCTCTCGTTAGCGCAAGGTTGACTATCTTCGCAAGGGTTAGAGTCGCCCGTTACCAAACCGTCAAGCAAGGTAATAGTTCTAGTCGAATATTTTTTTGCAAGGTCGGGGTTGTGCGTTACCATTATAACCAAGCGATCTTTGGAAACTTCTTTCAAAAGGTCTAAAACTTGAACGCTCGTTTCGGTATCAAGCGCGCCCGTCGGCTCGTCTGCAAGAATAATTTCAGGGTCGTTAACGAGTGCCCTTGCTATCGCAACCCTTTGCATTTGCCCGCCGGACATTTGGTTGGGCATTTTGTTCTCTAAACCTTTTAGCCCCACTTTTTCGAGTACGGAAAGGGCTCTTTTATGCCTTTCGTTTTTTGAAATACCCGATAATTTTAACGCTAATTCTACGTTAGATAGTACCGTTTGGTGCGGAATAAGGTTGTAACTTTGGAACACGAATCCCACGCTATTGTTCCTATAAGTATCCCAGTCGGAATCGGCAAAGTTTTTGGTAGACGTTCCGCAAATAGAAAGATCGCCTTCCGTATACCTATCTAGCCCGCCTATTATGTTGAGCAAAGTGGTTTTCCCACACCCCGAAGGGCCTAGTATCGATACGAATTCACTTTTTCTAAAACTTAGTGTAACGCCTTTTAGCGCCGTAACGGTATTATCGCCAGTACCGTAAACTTTTACTAAGTTTTCAAGTTTTAACGCAACTTGATTGTCTTTTTTCTTTTTCACAATCTAACCCCTTTTATTATATGATTAACGTACTTTATCATATTATGGTAAACTTAATATAAACTTGAATTATTATATTTTTTTCTATACTATTATTTCGCCTACGGCTAAGCAATACTCCGTGACGTTTTCTACCGAAAGACCTTCTAAAAGCCTTGCTTGTTCGTATAAAACGGTGGCGTATTTAGAAAGCGTATCCTTATCCGTATTAAACAACTCTTTTAGTTTTGCCGTAATTTTGTGTTCAGCGTTTATTTCAAGCACTTTTTGTGCGGTCACCTTTTCGCCGTTGTTAGGTAGAGAGTTAAGCACTTTCTCCATCTCTAGCGAGATTTCACCCTTGCTTTTTAAGCATACGGGATAAGTTTTTAAGTTTAACGACAATACTACTTCACTAACCTTTCCCTTAAGCGACTGCAAAATAAAGTCTAAAAGTTCTTTGTTCTCTTTGTTTTCTTCTTGAATTTTGTCCTTTTCCGTTTTGGTCGATAAATCGGCTTCGGCAACGGGCAAAATCTTTTTACCTTCGTATTCGGTTAGTATTTTAGCAACAAACTCATCCACTCCGTCTTTGAAAAACAATATTTCATACCCTTTGTCTTTTGCCTTTTCTATTTGCGGAAGTTGGGCAATTTTTTCGTAACTTTCGCCCGAAGCGTAATAAATAGCTTGTTGGTCTTCTTTCATTTTAGAAAGGTATTCTTTTAAAGATACGAGTTTTTCTTCAGTAGAAGAATAGAACATTAAAAAGTCTTTAAGTTGGTCCTTTTTATATCCAAACCCTGCGTATACGCCGAATTTTATGGACAAACCGAACTCTTCAAACATTTTAGAGTAAGTGTCTTTGTCCGTTTCCATAAGTTTTTTAAGCTCGGTGCTTATTTTCTTTTCAAGACTGTTCGCAATCGCTTTAAGTTGCCTATCTTGTTGCAATATTTCACGTGAGATGTTTAAGTTTAAGTCTGAACAGTCTACTACACCGCGTATAAACCCGAAATAATCAGGCAAAAGATTTTCGCACTTTTCCATTATAAGCACGCCGTTAGAATACAGTTTAAGCCCCTTTTTGAAGTCTTTTGAATAGTAATCAAAAGGCGCTTTAGACGGAATAAACAACAACGCGTCGTACGTTATCGTACCTTCTATCTTAGAGTATACGCTATATAACGGGTCTAAATAATCATGGAACTGGTCTTTATAAAACTCGTTTAATTGCTCTTTAGAAACTTCGCTTTTTTGTTTTTTCCATAGCGGAACCATACTGTTTAACGTTTCAAGACGTTGTTCGGTTTTGTATTCGGGTTTGTCTTTATCTTCTCCCCCGTCTACTCTCTCGGTTACCGTTTTAAGCATTTTTATAGGGTAACGAATATAATCGGAGTACTGTTTAACTAACGCCGAAATTTTATGCTCCGATAAAAATTCCGAATATTTTTCGTCTTCGGTATCGGCTTTTAATTTTAACTCGATAGTAGTGCCTACGCTCTCTTTCTCCGTTTGGGTTATTTCATATCCTTCAACGCCTGAACTTTCAAATTTATAAGCCGTTTCTTCGCCGTAAGCCTTTGAATATACGGTAACTTTATCTGCAACCATAAACGCCGAATAAAACCCAACGCCAAATTGACCGATAAGTTCATCTTCCGTTTTACCTTCGTTTTCTTTCTTGAATTGTAACGTGCCTGACTTTGCTATCGTACCAAGATTGTTTTCAAGGTCCTTTTCGTTCATGCCTATTCCGTTATCTTCAATAGTCAAAACGCCCTTTTCTTTATCTACTGTAATTTTTATGCAAAAATCAGATTTAACCGCCCCGTCCGTTAACGATATAAACTTTAATTTATCTATAGCGTCACTAGCGTTTGATATAAGTTCTCTAATGAATATTTCTTTATTCGTATAAATAGAATTTATCATTAAGTCTAATACTCTTTTTGATTCCGTTTTAAAGTTCTTCATAACCATCCTTCCTTTATACTAAAATATATTTATCATTTAAATATTGATATATATTATATACTCCTATCGTTTTTTGTCAAGAATTTTAAACAAAGAGCGCGCGAAATTGTCGCGCACTCTTATTTTTGCGTTTTTTATTCAAGTTCAATAACGCTTTCCTTTTTGTCTTTCTCCGTAGGCTTTTTAACCGTTAAATACACCGTTCCGTTTTCATATTTCGCTTTAACGTCTTTTGCTTCAACACCGTCCCCTACGTAGAAAGAACGACTAAACGAAACCGAACGCTCACGCCTTAAATACCCCGAGTTTTCGCCACTACTCCTATTCGCCGAAATGTTTACGTACCCGTTGTCTAGCGATAGTTTTATATCATTTTTGTCGCACCCGGGAATATCAATCGCAAATTCATACGCCCCGTCTTTTTCAACGACGTCCGCCCTAACGTTACCTACTGAAAAAATCGACTCTTTGAAAAAATCATCAAACATACCGTCAAATAGCGAAAATACGCCGTTTTCTCCATTTCTTCTTACTAAATAGTTTCTCATTTTATTTACCTCCGTATTAAAATTATTTTTAGATTAGCAATCTATTGTTTTGAGTGTTAGCACTCTACTGTATCGACTGCTAATTTATATTATAAACGGAAAGCAAACTTTGTCAAGGTTTTTTACCAAAAATTTTTAAAAAATTTAAGAGCAACCAAAACGGTTGCTCTTTCTTTTAGTCTACTAAACTGCCTATTTCTTTTTTGTAGGTTTGGCGTTTTTTTATCACTTCGCTTTCAGCGAACTTCCACATTTGTTGTATATGGAAGTTGTGTTCTAACATAGGATTAGATTCTAAACCCGTCACTCCGTCATCGATAAGATTTTTTAGCACCTTTGCTATTATTATCGCGTTAATTCCAGAGTTTTTATATTCTTTTTTAAGAGCGATTAAGCCCATTTCGAGTTCTTTAGGTTTCTTTATAGAGCGCAAAACCGAAATAAAACCAAACGGGAACAGTTTGCCTTTGCTTTTAATTAGCGCGTCGCAAATTGAAGGCAAGCATATACCAAAGCCTGCAACTTTTCCGTTTTCATCTATCAAAAAACTTATGTACCTAGTATTTACTATCGTTGCGAACTGGTCGAGCATATTTTTTCTTGCTTCGCCAACTATTGGAACGTATCCGTCTAAATGCCCGTAAGCGTCGGTTAAAGTTTCAAAAAACTCGTCTTCGTATTTAGAGAGTATTTGTTTAACAGACATGGTTTCTGAAACGTCTACCAAACGGTATTTGTTTTTTAACATTTTGCTTATCCTAACTACTCTCTCGTAAGGTTCTTCCGGGATAGCAAAATTGCGTTCCGTCCACTTAGACTCGTCTTCAAAACCAAGTTCAACCATTCTAGTAGCAAAATAAGGATAGTAATAGTTGGTTGCGTAAGTACTTCTTTTGTCAAACCCGTAGGTTAGCATACCTTCTCTATCGGTATCGTTAAAACCCCACGGGCCATGAATTATTTCCATACCATTTTCTTTGCCAAAGCGTTCTACCGCGCCGAGCAAAGCTTTAAAAACTTCTATATCGTCTATACACTCAAACCGTGAAAATCTTACGAATTTTTTACCTGTTAACTCGTTGTCTACTTTGTTTATTAGTCCGGCTATTCTTCCAACCAATTTTCCGTCTTTATAACACAAAAAACCTTTTGCGTCGTTTTCTTTCAACGAAAAGTTTTTCTTTTTATTAAAAGTATTCATTTCGTCACTTCTAATTGACGGAACGTAATACGGGCAATCTTTGTAAAGTTTTAACGGAAAAGTTGCAAATTCTTTTAATTGTTTTTTCGTTTTTACTTCTTTAATTTCTATCATCTGTTGCCTTCTTAAAAAATTTTTCCTATTTTCATTATACAATCTTTTTGTAAAAAATACAATCGATTGAATAAAAAAATTTTTCTTGGGTTATTTTTCCGTTTTTTTAATTAACATCGGTGGTTCTTCATCCTTTAAGGACATTATATACTCGTTGTATTGCTGATCGGTAAGTTTTCTAATTTTACGTTTCTTTTTCATCTACTTTTCCCCCCACGTTTTTATATTTTGCCAAACGGCTGTATTTTATACATTTTATAAAATACATTACGCCCGTTGCACTAAATATTGGATAGACGTATTTTATTATTCCGTTCACTCCTATTATCGACAATAAACATATAATAATACAGTAAATTACTAGTGTTTTTAAGTTTTTAGAAAACAGATTAATACTATAAAAAGACGCCCAAAACGACGTTATTAGTCCCAAGATTAAAGCAAAAGAAAACAGTCCCTTTGCGCCTAGTTCTTCCGCAATAAAAATTAGTGGCACGGGATAAGACGATATATCTTTTCCGTACCCTTTGATAGACAAGCAAACGGCTATTCCAAGCAAAGAAACGGCAAGGAAAAATACTACCGATACGCCTTTTATAAACTTGTTAGTTTTACCTTTGGTCGCTTCGAAAAAACAAGGAAAACCTATAAAAAAATTAACGAAAGAGTAAATTATAGCGTAAAAAGGGTGGGAAATTTTAAGCGAGTTAGAAAAATCAAGTTCTGTTTTTTTACTACTAAAAAACAGTATAAAAACGCCAAGGCACAGTAATGGCGTTAAGATTAAAGATGCTTTTTTTATTTTTGAAACGCCTTTCCTAAACAAAACAGCCGTTATAAAAATTAGTAAAATTGAAAAGATTGGAAATGGTTTTAACCGATTTAACCCCTGCATAACGTTTTCAAAAAAATTTAGCGTGACCGAACAACAAACGAGTGAACAACAAAAAAACAAAGCGGGAAAAGGGCTTTTATTACCGCAAATCGAGATAGTAAATTCATTTAGCGTATTATATTTTTTTGAGTTTACGGTTGCAAAATAAAATATTAGCGTTAAAACCGCCGTCGACAACAAAAAAGAGCCTGTTTCATAGCCAAAAAAAGCGCCTTGCTCTTTCCCAGAGATAAATCCCCCGCCGACCACCCCGTTAACGCACAAAAAAACCGCGCCAAGCAAAGATAAAACGTTTTTCATGTTTTATTTGTATGCCTTATAGCGCGGTTTAAGAATTTTTTGAGTTTTGTTAGTTTGGTTTGTTTTTGCTTTCTTTTATTTTTTTATACGCCTTATCACGCGAAAAATCACGTTCTTTAGTATACTCGCCCCCAAGCGTTTCAATAGCAAAGCGCAACTCTTCAAAATCGTTATAATCGATTTTTTCCTTTTCTATCGCTTCGTAAAGGTATGGTAGCGCCTTTTCATCGCCGTATTTCCCCAAATAACCTGCGTATAAAGGTATTTGATTTTGGTTTTTCAAAAACTCTTCAATAAGTAGGTCGAAAACCCTTTGGTCTTTTTCAGCGTGCGATAATATTTCAACGAAACAAGCGCGCCTAACTATATCTACTTGATCAATTCGAGATAACAACAAGTCTTTAACGGCGTTTGCATAATCGTATAACATAGCCGTTGCTTGTTCGCGAACGGGCTCGGTATAATCCCATTCGATAAGATTTATTAGTCTTTCAAGCGCACTAGTTAAATCTTTACCGTCTAACATGTTCATTAAATATAGCAACAACTGTTCTTCTTCACTCTTTTTTAAGCCGTCTATCAATGCGGTTGCGCCATCTTCTTTTTCGGTTAACGCTTCACACAAGAAATCGGGCACTTCTACTCCGTTATCAAGATGCCTTTTTAGTAGTTCAACTAATTCTTTAGCCGTTGCCTTTTTATAGTATTCGTTTGGTGACAACCCGTCGAGTGCAGGCAGTTTTCTATCGCCGAACTCTAAATATAGTTCACTAACGCGATTTTCTATCTCTTCAGGACTTGTTTTACCTACGTTTTTGTATACGTAATCGGAAATAAATTCCGAAAAAAGTCCGTCTACGTCTATTACTTTTAACATTGTTTTTCTCCTTTATATAACTCTTTAAGTTTGCGATATTTATCGCCTTCTGCGTCGAACAAACGCAAAACGTCTTTCTCTGACTTAAACTCCTTATATTCGGCTAAAAGTACTATTAACGCCGACAATTCTTCTTTATTAAAAGAGTTTTTTAGCTCTAAGTTTTTAAGTTTAGAATACACCTTGTTCGTAGAAAAGGCAATCTTGTTCAAATCTACAACCGTGGTCATCGCAAGCCGAGAAAACGCAAAAGCGTATGATGAAAAGAATATTTCGTGCTCACTTGATTTTTCGAACGGGAACTTTTTAGGTCTAACCACTTCGAAACAGTTATACTTAACGATAGGCGTTGCGCGTTTATGACCCGAAATTAGCAATACGTACAAAATCATTTCCTTGGTAAAGGGCATCACTTCGCTATCTATTAAAAGGTGCAACAGTTCTTCTTTTGCGCTAGGTATAGTGCTACTAATTAGAATTAGCACCGAATTTTTTACCGTTTTTTCATCTCCCTTTTTAACACCCCAAAGCACCGCGCGTATAACTTCACGCCTTTTTAGCATTGAGTTCATTTTATTGATGGGCAACGCGCTTAAAGTTTGGATTAGTTTTTGGTTGTCTTCTTGAACGTTCTCAGGAACGTCGTCTATATAAGAAAGGGGTTGTAATTGCATTTTATTATCGCCCGAAAACTCAAGCGCTTCTTCAGCAAGTTTTAAATAGTGCAATTTAGTTTCGTCTTGCGGATTGATTAAATATAGTTCCTTAAACTGTTCAACCGCTGGCTGAAAACGATTACAATTTAACAAAGCCAAGCCGTACAAATATCTCATAGAAATATCAAACGGACGTTCACGAAGGATATGTTCAAGATATTTTAACGACGTTTCGTGCTCGTTTTGTTCTAAACAACAAGTGGCTATTTTATAATAGTCTTGCAGTTCTTTTATCGGCATTTCAAGTGCTTTTAAGAAATAGTATCTACTCTTATCTGCGTCTTTTTTGTGGTGGTATATACTTGATAAATTACAATAAGCCGAAAGATTTTCGCCCGTTTCGGCTAAATACGCCCTGCCACTTTCAAGTCCGCCGTCTATATCACCCGTAATGAATTTTAGCATGGTTAACTGCTCTAATCCATCGGCGTATTGCGGACAACCTTTTGGTATCTTTTCAAGCGTTTTCTTAGCGCCCGTAAAATCTCCCGATACAATAAGGCGTTTTGCTTGCTTTAGTTCCTTTTCAAAATTCGCTTTCTCCGGCGGATATACTATCCTAAAAGAGTCTTTTGCCATAAATTCGTTAGCAAAAAATTCTATTATTTCACCGTCTATTCCGTCTTGCGAAATAAACCCGTCGGCATCAAACTTTTTATGAAAATAATAACTAGATAAATATGTGTTGTCCATATAAAAAAAGTTTATTGCTAATTCTTCGTATGCGATAGGCCATTTTTCCTTCGGGGTTTTGGACATGTACTCGAAATAAAACTTGTTAGACAGTTCGTAAAGCTCCATTTCCGCGTATATATCGGCTATATCTAAGTAGGTTTCTACCGAAAAGTTTTTTCTTAAACTCGCGTAAGACAAAGAAAGCGCCGATATATAATCACCGCTATCCGCTTTCTGTTCGGCAAGTTTTCTTAGCCTAAAATAATTGTCGTCAAACTTTATTATCTTTCGTTCCATTTTTTCTAAAACAACTTTTCGGCGTCTTCTTTAGTGAAAACGTATTCCTTTTCGCAAAACTGACAGCCCACCTTTACGCAACCTTCAGTTTTTATTATGTCGTCTATCTCGTCTTTACCCAAAGATATTAGCACCTTTTCTATAAAATCACGGCTACATAAACATTTGTATTCGGGTTTTAAGAGCGTATACTCTACGTCTCCAAAATACTCTTTCAAAACACCTTCCGCACCCTTTTCTTCTATTTGCGTTGAAAGGTTTTTTAGTTTGCCTATTATTTTTTCCGCTTTAACTAGATTTTCTTCTTCGGCAAAAGGTAACGCTTGGATTATAACTCCGCCTGCGCCAACGCAAGTTAAGTCTTTGCCGATTTTAACGCCAAGTGCTATTGCGGTTGGTTGTTGCTCGCTAAGTGCGTAGTACGACGTGAAATCTTCTGCTATTTCGCCCGTAACCAAACGCGCGCTTCCCGAGTAAGGGTCTTTTAAGCCCATACTTCTAGTAACGGTTAGTCTACCGTTTTTGCCCACGCAACCGCCAACGTCTAACTTCCCGTCGGCACGGAGCGGCAAATCTACCGTTGGGTTATCTATATAACCACGCATTGCAAGGTCGCCGTTACCACACACGGTTATTTTACCACCAGGCCCGTCTCCACTAACGGTTACCGAAAGTTTATCCGTTTTGTTTTTTAGATTGCTTGACATAAAAGTACACACGGTAAGCGTACGCCCTAGCGCAGCCGAGCATACGGGTGATAGTTTATGTATTTTTATCGCTTCGTTCACCATGTCCGTCGTTTCTAAAACCGAAACGGACATTTGCCCATCAAATATCAAGCCTTTAAGAAGTTTATTCAAATAAAGTCACTCCCTTAATTTAGCGTGTCTTTTCCACGCCGTTATTTTGTGTATCTACCAAAAGACGCCGTGTTTTATACCGACGTCTTTTTTTACTTTTATTTTTTACGTTTTTGTAATGCGCGTTTTGCTTTTTCTATACGTTTTTGCCTTTCAGCACTTTCTTTATCGAGTTTTTCGATTTGCTCTGAGAAATTGTACTCGGGGTCGTTTTTATGTTCCGCTACGTAACGCTCGTGATCGTCGTATATAGCCTGTTTACTTTCGTTAAGTCTAACTATATCGTTACGGTTAAACGAAGTGGGTAATTCAGCAACCGTCAACTCTTCATCGGTTATCGGTTTTATAGGTCTTGAAGAAAGAGTGGAAAGACTGGCAAATTCAAGTTGTTCCTTGTAACTTTGAAGCGCTTTCTTGTCATCACCTTTAGTCTTTTCGTATATACCCCTATTCTTTTTAGCGCCCGGTACTCTATCGTTAAGAAATTTATCGTAAGACCATTGGCAATAATCCGTCCACACCAACAACGAGTAAGAAAAGGCTATGAGTAAAATTAAAATCAAACCTATTCCAAACAATATGCCCGAAGAAAACAACAATGCGAACGGGAAAAGCGCTATCACACCGAAAAACAAGTTTTGGGGTAGCAACCCGATGGTCATTAAGAAAGAGTTCTTAAATAACTGTCTAAATTTAAGTTCGTAAGTAACGCTCATCGTAATCATGTGTAGCGTTGCGATTGACATAAATACTAGAACTATCAAAACTATAACTCTTAAGACTTGGAGTAGCCAACCTATCGTCGTGCCGATCGCTAACATTTGGTCTAGTACGGAAAGCGACGCCATAGCCGTGTAAAAGAAAATAGAATATATTAGCGCAACGAAAAATAGTTGCTTGAAATTTTGTTTTATACCCTTCCAAAAATCGTTAGAAACGAAAATACCTTCCGTCCACACCATGTTTCGCATAACGTGTGCGCCACCGGCAACGCCTATCATTGCGATAAACGTGACTATCGGGAAGAAAAGATAAATTATGGTGTCTATACTAACCAAGATTGTTTCGTGAAAACCAACGAGCGATACGACCGATTGATAGCCCACGCCGAAACTTTGAGAGTAAGGGCAAAGCACCCCGTAATTCAAAATTGCGGAATATCTTATAAAAAATAACGCGAACATAGGTATGAAGAAAAGCAATATCAAGATATTAGTTAAAACTATTTTCCAAAAATTTCCTTTTATTATGTCAAAGAAAAGTTCCCATCTATTCGAAGGAAGCGAAGCCTTTGCATAGCCTTCAGACTTTTCTTTCCCCATCATTAGTTTGGTTATGAAACCGCCACTTTTTTTGTTTGTTGCCATTATTGCCCCCGTTTAAGTTTTGCTTAAAAGTTTTGCTCACTTTATATACTATACTAATTTTAACTTTTTTTCAAATAAAATCAAGCATTAACTGAAAAAAACTTTACTTTTTATCGTTACTTTGATATATTAGTACATATACATCGCATTTTTAGGAGATTTGACGTTTATGAAAAAATACAACGTTGCCGTTGTCGGCGCAACCGGTATGGTTGGTAGAAAAATTTTAGAAGTTCTAACCGAAAGAAATTTACCCGTAGAAAATTATTATCTTTTTGCGTCTAGCAAATCTGCTGGTAAAACCATTAATTTTATGGGAAAAGACCACACCGTTATTGAACTTTGCGAAAAAAATATTCTTGCTTTAGACATTGATATCGCTTTATTTTCTGCCGGTGGTGATACTAGCAAACAATTCGCGCCTATTTTTGCTAAACACGGCGCTTTAGTTATAGATAACTCGAACGCTTGGCGTAGAGAACCTTCCGTTCCGCTAGTTGTTCCAGAGTGTAACGCAAACGATATTTTATGGCATAATAATATTATTGCTAACCCCAACTGCTCTACTATCCAAGCGGTAGTTGCACTTAAACCGTTACACGAAAAATTTAAGATTAAAAGGGTTATCTACTCAACCTATCAAGCCGTTTCGGGCGCTGGTGTTAAAGGTTTTGACGATTTGAAAAACGGTATTAACGGCGAAGAACCAAAAAAATTCCCCTACCCAATTTTTGCAAACTGCTTACCGCACATCGACGTTTTCTTAGATAACGGCTACACCAGAGAAGAAGACAAAATGATTTTTGAAACCAAAAAAATTCTTAACGACCAAAATATTTTGGTTACCGCTACCTGCGTTAGAGTACCCGTTTACTACGGTCACAGCGAATCGATTAATATCGAGTTCGAAAACGCTTGCACGTTAGACCAAGTTAAAGAAGTATTAAGAAATGCAGAAGGCGTTGTTATTGCAGACGACGTTGCAAACAACGTATATCCCATGCCGTTAACTGCTGAAAATAAAGATGAAGTGTTTATCGGCAGAATTAGGCGTGACGACACCGTCCCTTACGGCGTTAACCTTTGGGTTGTTGCAGACAACATTAGAAAAGGCGCTGCAACCAACACCGTTCAAATCGCGCAAAAAGCCATTGAACTTAACGCAATAAAGGGCAAAATAAACTAATTTAGGGTATTAACAATGAACAAAATAATTTTTAAGGGCACTTGTACCGCCGCCATAACACCTTTTCTTGACGGCGAAGTTGATTTTGAAGCCCTTGGCAAACAAATAGAGTTTCAAATTGCAAACGGCATAGAAGCCCTTTGTGTTTTAGGAACAACGGGTGAAGCCCCCACTATTACCGACAGTGAGTACGAAGCGATTGCTAAATTTTCATTCGAAAAAATTGCAGGCAGAGTTAAATTTATTTTAGGCTCTGGGTCTAACTGCACCAAAAAAGCCATCGAAAAAAGTCAACTTGCGCAAAAAATCGGGGCGGACGGACTTTTGGTTGTTACCCCCTATTACAATAAATGCACTCAAAAAGGGCTAGTTAAGTATTATAACGACGTTTGTTCGAACGTTGATATTCCCGTTTTGTGCTATAACGTTCCCGCTAGAACGGGCGTTAATATTCTTCCTGAAACGATGGAAGAAATTGCCGAAATTAAAAATATAGGCGGTATCAAAGAAGCGTGCGGAAACATGGAACAAATTTGCGAAACCGCAAGACGTATTCGTGGGAAAACCGCGCTCTATTCGGGTGACGACAACCTTAACCTTGCTATGCTTTCTATAGGTTCTATGGGTTTGATATCCGTTGCTTCAAATATTGCGCCTAAGGAAGTTGGCGACGTTGCTAAACTTTATTTCGCGGGTAGAAACCAAGAAGCCACCGAACTACAAGAACGACTTCTCCCACTTATCGACGCTATGTTTACCGAAGTCAACCCTATCCCCGTTAAAAAGGCTTCTGAACTTATCGGGTTGGGAAGCGGATACGTTAGAGCACCGCTTACCGAACTAGACGAAAAGTACGTTGTACAAATGAAAAAAATTCTTAAAGAATTCGGGCTTAAAATCAAGGAGTAAAAATGGTTAAAGTTTTAATTAACGGCGCGCTTGGTAAAATGGGCAAAAAAGTTTTCGAAGCGTGCGCTAGCGAAGATAACGTGGTTGCCGTTTGCGGAGTGGACAGGTTTTGTGATTTCTCGAACGAAAAATTCCCCGTTTACGATAGTTTCGAAAGCGTTAAAGAAGACGTGGACGTGGTTATTGACTTCTCTGCGCCCGTTACTCTTAAAGGCTTGTTAGACTTTTGCCTAAACAAAAACGTAAACGCGGTGCTCTGTACCACCGGTTACACCGAAGAAGATTTGTCGAGCATTAAAAACGCCAGTGAAAAAGTGGCTATTTTCCGTTCTGCTAATATGTCGCTCGGCGTGAACGTTTTAATAGATTTAGTTAAAAAAGCAACTGTTGCTCTTGCCGGTTACGATATTGAAATTATAGAAAAACACCACAACCAAAAGGTTGATGCACCGAGCGGAACGGCGTTAATGCTTGCACAAGCCGTTAAGGAACAGGACGAAAACAAAACTTTTGTTTTTGGTAGAAACGGCGCGGTTGGTAAAAGAGATAAAAACGAAATAGGTATACACGCAGTTAGGGGTGGAAACATAGTTGGCGATCACGACGTATTGTTTGCCGGCACTAACGAGACGGTTACTATCTCTCACCAAGCGTTTGATAGAAGCGTTTTTGCAATCGGCGCGGTTAGGGCTAGTGAATATATTTCAAGTAAAAAATCGGGCGTGTATAACATGCAAAACTTGGTTAATAACGATTAATAATGCTTATTGAAAATCTTAAAGAAATTTTAAGCAAACTAAAAAACGGAAATTGTTTTGGCGAAGAAGTTTTGCTGGTTGGTGCAACCAAGATGGTTGACGCCGATACCATAAACCTTGCCGTTCAAAACGGGCTAAAAGCGGTTGCCGAAAATAAAGTTCAAGAGTTTCGCGAAAAAACCCCGCTAATTAACGGGGCAAGCATTCATTTTATCGGGCACTTACAAACGAACAAGGTTAAGTATCTGGTGGGCAAAGTAGAGCTTATTCACTCGATAGACAGTTTTCGTTTAGCCGAAGAAGTTTCAAAAGAAGCGCAAAAAAAATCGGTTAGACAAAACGTGCTCGTTCAAATCAACGTCAGCGGTGAAACTTCTAAGGGCGGTTTTGATTTTGAAAATGCTAAACAAGCCGTTAGAGACGTTGATAACCTACCGGGCGTTCACGTGTCGGGGCTTATGACTATGTTCCCTGCCCTTGCGAACGAGAACGAAATTGCTTGCCTTTGCGGTAAGATGAGAAATCTTTACGACCAGCTTAAAAAAGACGGGTTTGATATGCGATATCTTTCTATGGGTATGAGTAAAGATTGGGAAATTGCCGTAAGATACGGCAGTAATACCGTGCGCATAGGAAGCGCTATCTTTGGAAAAAGAATTTATAACGAGGTTTGATATGGGAGTATTTGATTTGTTCGGCAGAGAGCCGAGAATTAAAAACGACAACAAAATTAATAAAGAAGGTTTGGGAACGATTACTCCTTCCTCTTCCGCACCTATCGCAGTGTTCTCGCCTACTAGTTACGACGACGTTGCGTCCATTATCGATTCTCTAAAAAAGGGCAAGCCCACTATGGTTCATTTAACCGAACTAAAAACCGAAACGGCACTTCGTATTCTAGATATGCTTTCGGGTGCGATTTACGCGTTAGACGGTGGCGTTTATGAAATTCAAAAAAATATTTTTATGTTCTCACCTTCGGGCGTTGAAGTTAAATATTAATAGTTAATAAATTATCAAAAATATTTGAAAAAATTAAACGGCTTTGGATTTTTCCAAAGCCGTTTTTTTGTGCTTTTTTAATTATCTTATCTCTAAAGCGTTATAGGTGTTGTTTAGAGAAGCAATTTTTTCTTCAAATAATTTTTGTTCTTCGCTAGTTAGCGGAAGTTCAACTATTTTGTTAAGACCGTTTGCATTAACCATACACGGAACGCCCATACACATATCCTTAGCACCGTATTCGCCGTTTAACATAGTTGACAAAGGTAAAATTGCGTTGGAATCTGACAAGATTGCCTTAACTAATTGAACGGTTGAAGCCGCGATAGCGTAGAAAGTTGCGCCTTTTGCCTTTATTACTTTTGAACCGCTTTTTACCATGCCGGTGTATATTTCAGCAAGTTTGTCGTTTAACTTATCTTCCGATTCGCCTAAAAATTTGGTGCAATATTCTTTGATGGGTAAACCACCTATCGTGCATAGACTCCAAGGTGCCATACAAGCGTCACCATGTTCGCCTAAAACGTATGAATTAACGCTTTCAGTTGCTACACCACAGTAGCTTGCAACGGCTTGCGATAATCTATTACTATCTAATAACGTACCAGTACCTATTACTTGATTTACAGGTAAGCCAGTGCATTTAATAGTAGCGTACGTCATAACGTCTACGGGGTTGCTTACTATGATATATAGTGCGTTTGGTGCGTATTTTGCAACGGTAGGCATAACCGAAGTTAGTATGTTTACGTTTACTTTTGCAAGGTCTAATCTGGTTTGGTCTGCTTTTCTTGCCATACCAAAGGTTACTATTACGATATCCGCCCCTGCAACGTCAGAATATTCTCCGCTATATATTTTTATACCAGGAACACACGCCGAGCATTGTATTAAGTCAAGTGCTTCGCCTTCTGCTTTTTCTTTATTAATATCTACCAACACTAATTCAGAGCATATTCCTTGAAGCGTTAAGGTGTATGCTATCGATGCGCCAACGTTTCCCGTTCCTAATACGGCAATTTTTCTTGATTTGCTTTGCATTATATAGTTTTCTCCTAAAATTGTAGTTGCCTTTATTTTACACTTTTTTTACTCGTTTGGCAAGCGTTTATCTCTATATTGCACTATTTTATTTATTCAAATACCTGCTAGCCTTGTTTTTTATATTTTTTGCGATTTCATAAATATCCCCTGCGCCCAAAAACACCACCGTTTTATTTTTGTCTTTTTCCTTTAACAACCTTTCTTTTAGTTTGTCTTTTCCGCTGATATATTCACATGAACAACCGTTGTCGTTTAACTTTTTGCTTAAACTTTTGCCGTTAGAATAGCGGTCATATTTTTCTCGCGCAGGGTACGTTTTGTATATAATTAAATTTTTTTCATCCTTTAACACTCTTATAAAATCGCTGAGTAAATTTTTAGTTCTACTAAACGTGTGGGGCTGAAACACCACCGTTCTATTCTTTGAAAAAATCTTTAAAGTTTGTTTTATCTCGCTTGGGTGGTGGGCATAATCGGCAAAAAACTCACAACTAAAAAATTTGCCTAAATACTCGTTTCGCCTTTCTACCGAATTAAAATTTTTTAACGCGCTTTTTATCACGGAAAACGAAACGCCTAAAAAGTCGGCAACAACAACGCTTGCTAGCGCGTTATATACGTTATGTTTTCCCTTTACCGATAGGGTGGTTTTACCAAGCAACACGCCTTGCTTATATACGCTAAAAGTATATCGTTCGCCCTTTTTAGATAAGTTTTTTGCGGTATAATCGGCGGGCTTATTTATACCAAAAGTTATAATTTTTTCACACGAAAGTTTGCTACACCTTTCGTCGTCAGCGTTTATTACTGCAAGGCTATTTTTTATAAAACTATTAAAAGCGAAAAGTAAGTTGCTTTCCGTCTTAAAACTGTCCATATGATCGTTATCAATGTTTAAAACGACTGCAACGCTTGGCTTTGTTTGTAAAAAATTGTTGCGATATTCACACGCTTCAAAAACGCAATAGTCTTTTTTACCGACAACTAAATTTTTACCTTTATAAAGCCCGCCTATAAATGCAGTTGGGAACAATTGTGCATTTGTTAATATCTCGGTTATCATAGCGGTTGTTGTAGTTTTTCCGTGACTACCCGAAACACCTATCGAACGTGTATGTTCGCCAACGATTTTGCCGAGAAGTTGGGCGCGAGTTAATAACCGCTTACCACTTTTCTTTGCCTGTAATAATTCTTCGTTCGCCTCGTTTATCGCAGAAGTATAACACACGTAATTCGCGCCGTTTACGTTATCTTTTTTATGAGCGTAATAAATTTTTGCGCCTAAATCTTTTAGCCGTTCAGTAAGATTAGTCTTGTTTTCATCACTACCTGAAACGGTTTTTTTAAGGCTTAACATATACTCCGCAAGCGCCGAAACACCTATTCCGCCGACTCCTATAAAATGAATTTTATCTATTTCTTTAATAAAGTTATCCCTTTCCATATTACTAATATATGAAAAACGCTATTTTTTGGCTATTTTTTTGCGTTTTTTAGCGTTTTTTTTGAAAAAAGTATTGAAATGAGTAAATTTATGTGCTAAAATGATTGTAATATTTGATTAAGGATGGTATTTACAAAATGCAGATTTCTGACGTTAGAGTTCGTATCGTTAAAAAAGACGATAGCAAACTTAAAGCAGTGGCTTCGGTTACTTTTGACGATTGCTTTGTAGTTCACGACATCAAGGTTATTGAAGGCAACGAAGGTTACTTTATCGCTATGCCTAGCAGAAAAACCAACGACGGCGAATATAAAGATATCGCTCACCCCATTAAACCCGAAACCAGAGAAGAACTTATTAAAATTATTCTCTCCGCTTTCGAACTAGAAAAGGCTAAACCTCAAGAATAATTTTTAATCACTCTTAAACGCAGAAACTTTTTAATTTATCGTAAATTTCATTTGCGATAAATTTTCTTGTTCTTAATTTCGATATTTATACTCCCCTTTAGCCCCTTTGGCTAAAGGGTTTTTTATTTTTTATAATTTTTGTTTTTCTCTTGACAATATTTGGTTGATAGTGTATTATTGTATTAGTAAAGTAATACAGCGGAGATAAAAAGGGTGGATTTTAATAGCGGAAAACCGATTTATTTGCAAATCGCAGATTATATTAAAGCTCAAATTATGTCGGGTGAATACGGCGCGGGTGAAAAGATACCGTCCGTTAGAGAGTTGTCTATGATTCTACAAGTTAATCCCAACACCGTCTGTAAGGCGTTAGTGCAGTTGGAAGACGAAGGGCTTATTGTCACCGAGCGCACCAACGGAAAGTTCGTTACCACTAGCGACGTTATTTTACAAAAAGAAAAAGAAAAAAAGATACGGCGTATAACGGAGTGTTTTGTAGAACAACTTGAAAGTATAGGTGTAAAAAAGCAGGATATAGAAAACGTGCTAATAAGTTATTTAAAGGAGATTAAATAATGGATATATTAAAGATAGAGAATTTAAGCAAGTCTTTTGGGAATAATAAGGTTCTAGACGGCGTTACCTTTTCGGTTAAACCTGGGGAAATAGTTGGGCTTTTGGGCAAAAACGGGAGTGGAAAAACAACCGTGTTAAAAATTATCAACGACCTTTTGACGATTGACAAAGGCGAAGTTACGGTTATGGGCGAAAAAATTAGTGAAAAAACTAAGGCTGTCGTTTCATTTTTGCCCGAAAGAACTTATTTAGAGCCGAATATAACCGTTAATCAAGCAATTGATTATTTTGCCGAATTTTACGCAGACTTTGACAAACAAAAAGCGTATAATATGCTTGAAGATTTAGAACTTTTACCCTCGATGAAACTAAACAAGATGAGCAAGGGCATGAAAGAAAAGGTTCAGTTGGTTTTGGTTATGAGCCGAAACGCAAAACTTTATATTCTTGACGAACCGCTTGGCGGTGTAGACCCCGCGACTAGAGAGCATATTCTTCAAACCATTCTTAAATCGTTTGGAGAAGGCAACAGTTTAATAATTACAACCCACATGATTGCGGACGTTGAAAACATTTTAGATAGGGCTATCTTTATAGATAAAGGTAAAATTGTTTTAGACGAGTTTGCCGAAACTTTAAGGGAGCGAGAAAATGCTTCTATTGACGAAATTTTTAGGAGAACGGTATAATGACTAAATTATTGCTTAAACATGATTTGAAAAAAAGTTCGAAAGTTTTAATTATTTTATATATAATAACCATAGGGCTTGCCGTGATAACGAGAATTATAAATATTTTTAGTTATTTGATGGTTTTTAACGTTTTAGGCTCGGTTTTTGCGGGGCTTACCTATTCGGCGATTGCAAACGTTTTGATTAATACTTTTACAAACATATTAAACTACGTTATCAAGTCGTTTTTCAAAGATGAAAGTTATTTAACTCACACCCTTCCGGTTAAAAAAAGTAGTCTATTAAACGCAAAATATTTATGCGCGCTTATTTTAGTTTTTTCGTCTTTTATCGTTTCGCTTGGCGCGTTTTTAATAATTCACGCAAGCGCGCCTTTCTTTGATACTTTAAACGCCTTTATCACTGCGACTATAAGTAATTTTTCGATAAGCGTTGCGTCTTTTATAATCGTGATTGCGTTACTTTTATTATCGCAAATATGCGCACTTATGACTTTTGCTTTTGCATCAATTATAAAAGGTTATTCTTATAATAATAAAAGGGCGCTTATGGGACTAGTATGGTTTTTATGTTTTTATTTTTCAGCTATAATATGTATGCTAATCGTTTTAATAATATTTTGCTTAATTACGGGATCAATAAACGAACTTTTTTCATCCGTTCCCTCTCAAACGACCTTGCTTAATATTTGCATAGTTGCAATAGTGTGCTACGTTATATTCTCTTTTTTAACATACCTTTTCAGTTTGAAAATATTTAACAAAGGAGTTAACGTTGATTAGTTTATAAAACTATATAAAAATTTAAGAGTGCAAAACTTTCCGTTTTGCACTCTTTTTTTGTTTATAATTTATTACTTTTTGTTTGTATTTACAATTTTGTTTTGTTCAACGTTTTTTTCAAGAGTCAATTCTTTTTTTAATCCCACCACGTCGTCCACGGGAACGGAAAATGCAATACCCTGCCCTTCAGTTTTCAAACCCGCAGACGAGTAAATTGCGTGCAATACAGCGTCTTTTATCTTTGATTCTACAAGTATCATTACTATCTCTTTTTCAGGGTGAATAGTAATTTTAAAAAACTTTTCCGCTTGTTGATTAGCAGTACCTCTTGCTCTAATAACCGTTCCGCCTTTAGCTCCTACCGCTTTAACAGCATCCATAACTACTTCGGAAAAACCTTCGTTTACTATGCATAATACAAGTTCGTGTTTATTCATATTTTACTCCTT
>JAEIGA010004955.1_pt1 | contig 20445 bp, 39 predicted proteins | sample 9270691 | NCBI WGS metagenome assembly JAEIGA01 (sample SAMN17057246, study PRJNA624740) | gut metagenome | biome: biome; isolation source: fecal sample | host: Bos grunniens | place: China: Xizang | collected 2019 | reverse complement strand
TGGAGGGGTGAGCCGTATGGACAAGCATAGCACTATAAAAGCCCTCTGCTCTGCCGTGGTGGCAGGGCTGACGGCATACTTTCGGGTCATAGCCGTACCGGTGGCGCTGCTGTTTGTCGTGATGCTAATTGACTATGCCTCAGGCGTGGCTAATGCCTACACGAAGGGCGAGTGGAGCAGCAAGGTCGGGCTCAGGGGCATCGTCAAAAAGGTAGGCTATATGGGAGTAGTCATCGTTGCTGCGGTGTTTGACTGGCTGATATACTCAGGGCTAAAGGGCGTGGGCGTGAGCTTCGATGGGTCGTACTATTTCGGTCTTATAGTCACGATATGGCTCATCATAAACGAGTGCATATCAATACTCGAAAACCTCGGCGAGCTCGGCGTACCGCTGCCGGGGTTTCTCTTAAGAGGCATCAAGAAGCTACAGAAACAGATAGAAGATAAAGGAGGAAATGAAGATGAGTAAGGTAAGCAAAGCAGTGGACTACATGAAGAAGATAGCAGCAGACCCAAAGCACGGCTACTCGCAGATAAACAGGTGGGGCAATCCCGACACATGGAGCGACTATGACTGTAGCTCGCTGGTTATATCGGCATATCAGGCGGCAGGCGTGCCGGTCAAAGACAAGGGAGCTACATACACCGGGAATATGTACTCGGTGTTCTTACAGTGCGGCTTCAAGGACGTGACGAACAAGGTCAATCTTGCGACCGGCTCGGGGCTTATCGCAGGCGACGTGCTCCTTAACCATGTCAACCACACGGCTATGATGATATCCACCTCTCAGCTTGCGCAGGCGAGTTGTGACGAAAACGGCGGAATCAGCGGCGGCAAGGTCGGAGATCAGACCGGGTATGAGATACACACACGCAGCTACTACAACTATCCGTGGAACGTGGTGCTCAGATATCCCGAGACGGCGGCGAAGGCATTGCCGGTGCTTGACAAGACAGGCTACGTCATCGGCAAGAAAACACCGGGCGTACTGGCCTACAAGCAGCTTCTTATCCTCGCCAAGAAAAAGGGCATCATCAAGCAGGGTGTCAATAACGATGAGGTCTTTGGGAAAGGTACCGAAAAGGCGACAAATGAGCTCTTAAAGAAATGGGGGTACAAACAGAACGGTGTTGCCGGTGTGAAGTTGATAAAAAAGCTCGGGGCGGAGCTGTAAAAATAGCCCTGAAAAGGACGTGAATAAAATGAATGATGATAAAATGAGCATACCTTACATAGCGTTTGAGGGCGAGCTTGCGAGGGCTGAGAGGCACATCAAGCGGCTATGGATAGTCAATATAATACTGATAATTGCGTTGATATTATGCAATGCGGCTTATCTATGGTATCTTAGCTTGTATGATTTTTCAAGCGTTGATTATGAGCAGAGCAATGATAATGGCGTAAATATCGTAGGAGATAGCAACGGGGTGGATTATGGCTTATCAGAGAGTGAGGATAAGGAAACGGACATTGAAGAATAGGTCAAGAGCTGTCGGGAGTGCTAAGAGATACAGACGACGAGTGAGACCTAAGAGGTAGGCTATGTATGATTTTAAGGCTCATAAAATAACGGCTGATGATATATCAAGGGTGATTGACAGCTACATTGTAGGCAGATATGCAGCCCGTAACAGAAAGATATTAAAATCACGGTTCATAGACGGTTTGACTTATGAGCAATTAGCCGAGATGTATGATTTATCCGTTTCGCATATAAAAAACATCGTGTACAAAAATGAATATACGATATATAATAACTTATGATTAAAGGGGTTATCCGTTTGGATAGCCCCTTTTTTATTTATATGTACTAAAAATCAGATTATAGAAATGTGCAAAAAGGCAATACTATAATAATACGAAAGATAGCCAAAAGAAAGCTGTTTATTTACTTTCTGAATACCCTCTTATTTGTTACAATATAGGCAGATAAGGGGGTATTTTTATGTTCGTGGAGTACAATATAAACCCTGCCGACAAGAAGGTCGGCGATTGTGTAATAAGAGCACTTACCAAAGCACTCGGAATGACGTGGGAAGAGGTATATCTCGCTTTGTGCCTACAAGGGTATAAGATGTATGATATGCCGAGTTCAAACGCTGTTTGGGGTGCTTTTTTGCGTTCTAAGGGCTTTAAGCGTGACATTATATCATCATCTTGCCCTGATTGCTACACGATAGAGGATTTTTGCAAAGAATATCCTCAAGGCGTGTATGTCATCGGTACAGGCTCACACGCTGTATGCGTGATTGATGGCAACGTGTACGATAGCTGGGATAGTTCACACGAAACGCCACTATATTTTTTTGCAAAGGGGTGATCTGAATGCAGAATTATAATCAGTTTTATCCGCAGTATAACCCGATGATGACGTATTATCAGCAACAGCTTCAAAGTATGCAGGCACAACAGCAAACACAGCCGACAATTCAGGACGGCGGTATTGTTCAGGTCAAAGACGAAACGGCAGCAAGGAATTATCCTACAGCCCCCGGCGTTTCAATAACCTTGATTGATGAAACCCGACAGCACCTATTTGTCAAAACAATGGGCTTCAATCAGCTTGAAAAACCAATTTTCAAAAAATTCCTGCTTATCCCCGAAGACGAAAAGAACGGGAACACAGACGGCGTTTCAAGAGGGGATATAGATAATACCAATAATGACTTAAAAGCGCAAATAGAGACACTACAGAGCGAATATGAACGCCTTAAGGAAGATATTTGCAATTTATACGCAAAATTTGAAGATAAACCAAAGAAAAAGGTAAATGCACGGTTGGCAAGGGAGGAGAATGAAGATGAAGCCTAATTTGACGGCAATGTTTCAACAGTTTATGGGAAATCCAATGCAGATGATGCAGAGGGGCGGCTTGAACATTCCAAAGGAGATACAAAATAACCCGAATGCGATAATACAGCATCTTATGTCATCAGGCAAAATGTCACAGCAGCAGTATAACCAGTTACAGGCAATGGCAAACAATCTGATGAACGGCAACAAGTGATATCACGGCTCGGTGCACAGGGCTTAGATATATAAATTTTGAAAAGGAGATTGATTTTATGGCACTAACAGACGAAAATATGGTAATGCCCGTAACACCTATGAATAGCGGAAATAACGGCTTCGGCGGCGGTTTCTTCGGCGATGCAAGCTGGATAATTATTTTCTTATTCCTTGCAATGTTCGGCGGTTGGGGCGGCGGCCTTGGCGGCTTTGGCGGCGGTATGTGGGGTATGGACGGAATGTTCCCGTGGCTGCTTGCATCTAATCAGCAGACAAACGGCATAGTATCAAGCGGCTTTGACAATGCGGCTACAATGTCGGCTATCAACGGAGTGCAGAACGCTGTAACAAGTGGTTTCGGTGATGTACAGACTGCACTTTGCGGAGGTTTCGCAGGCGTAAATGCAACAGTGAACGGCGCACAGAACGCTATATCACAGCAGCTTTACACAAATCAGCTTGCAGACCTGGAGAGGAGCTATGCGGCACAGACCGCATCTATGCAGGGAATGAACGCTATACAGTCACAGCTTGCACAGTGCTGCTGCGATAATAGACTTGCAACCTGTCAGACACAGAACACCGTGCAGAATGAAGGCAATATGACACGCTTTGCCGATGCAAACAACACAAGGGATATCATCGAAAGTCAGACAAGAGGCACACAGGCTATACTTGACAAGCTTTGCGCTCTTGAACTTGACGGCGTAAAGGGTCAGCTTGCACAGGCGCAGAGAGAAAACGTTGCATTACAGAATGCTGTAAACATTGCAACAATGAAAGAAAGTCAGACAGCACAGACAGCACAGATACTTGCAGGACAGGCAGCAGAGATTGACGGCGTATATAATCGCCTGAAAAATTGCCCTGTTCCGTCAATGCCTGTTTACGGACAGACACCAATATTCACTTGCAACAACGGCGGTTGTGGCTGCGGTAGCTTATAAGGCGGTGTAACCTATGGCTGAATATTTAGCAAATGCGGAACAGAATGTTGCGCTGAATGCGCCTATACTGTTCACGGCTTCTATTCCCTGCACTAAAGGATATGTCTATCACGAGGACGAGACGGGGATTTTTATTCTAAAAGGTTGCACAAATAACTGTTTTGCACGATATAGGGTGACATTCAACGGAAATGCGGCTATACCTACGAGCGGCGCAGTCACGCCGATAGCACTTGCACTCGCTGTCAACGGCGAGCCGAGATTGACAAGCCGGGCAATATTTACGCCTGCGGCGGTCGATGAATACGGCAACTTGACAAGTACGGCTATTATAACAGTACCTAAAGGCTGTTGTTTCTCGCTGTCGGTGCGCTATGTAGATGCAACAACGGACGATGCAACAACAGAGCCTACGCCGCTGATAACGGTGCAGAATGCAAATCTTGTGATTGATAGAATAGCTTGACGGAGGTGAGATAAATGCACAAACTTTGTGAATACATTGACAAGGAGCTTGAAGAGCTTGAACACAAGGCGGGTGTCGGTCAGAAACTGTCCGCAGGAGAGATACAGTACGGCGATATGCTCGCACATTTCAAAAAGTCGCTGCTTACCAATGATGCTATGGAGGGCTATGACGATGAATACTCGAACGATAACAGAGCTATGCGTGATAATCGTTCTATGCGCTCTATGCGTGGGAACAGCTATCGCTACGATGACGGCAACTCTATGGCAAGGGGCAGAACTGGCAATGCTCGCCGTGATAGTATGGGCAGATACAGCCGTGATGATGCCCTTGACGATATGGTGGACGAGCTTGAAGAGCTTATGGGGAAAGCCCCCGATGAGCAAACAAAAAAAGAGTTCCGCAAATTTATAAACAAGGTGCAGGCAATGTAAGGGGGGAGTAAGCCTTGATAAGATTAGATGATCTTGAAGCGGCAATAGCTGAGTGTCAAGGCGAAAAAAACCCGAACGCTAACACCTGCATAAAGTTAGCTGCGTTTTACACTATAAAAAACGAGCTATACGGCAAGTCTGACAAGCCTGAGTTGATAGGCTACTCAACAGAGCCGCCGCAAGCCGAAACCTCACAACAGATAGTTGATATTGATAGTGACAGCGAATTTGCTCAGGCGGCAAATGGAAAGCCAATCACGGCTGTTTTAGATGTGATAATCGAAATAGTTGATACACTATATTACACTAATAAGCCGCTATATAAGGCTATAATTCGCAGGCTAAACGAATAATGACAAGCCCCCTTGATACGATCAGGGGGGCTTTTTAATGTTTACAAAATATTCAATAAAATTGAAAGCAAGCAGGGATATATAAAAGAGTTGATACGACAAGACATAAGCCGACACGAATAAGGGCGGCTATTATTATAAATTGTTGCAACACGCCCTGCTGGATTGCAATTATTTATAACTCAGGGTTTAAAAATATCGTGATGTTCTCACGCTGCTTGTCATATATGATTTTGCTTATAAAATCGCTTAAGATGTGGTTTAATCGCTGTTGATCTATCTCGCCGCCGTCAAATATCTGTAAAAACTCAATCCGCTTTGTTTCGATTATCGGCTTACTGTCACGCTTTGGGGGCTTGCTTTTTAGTGCTTGCAGGCGTTCAAGTTCTGCCGTGACCTTAGCTTTGTTTTCTTTATATTCCGCAATACTGTCAATTCCGGCTGCATACGCATCTTTAAATCGCTTTAACTTTGCCTTTGCCTGCATAATCAGCTTGTCGGTGTTGTCGGTGGGCTTGTATTCGGACTTAGGCGGCTCAATAATGCAATCACCGATATTTAATGTTCGGAGCGAGTTTATAACTGCCTCGTTGATTTTGTGCTCACGGATATAGTGTGACACATTGCATTTACCTCTGACATATTTTCCACACTGATAGCCGTTGGTCGTGTATACCATAACCGCACCGCAGGTGGAGCAACGCAACAATCCACGGAGCATTAATTCGTGTTTCCTTGCCGCTTCAGGGTGATTGGATGTATCTCTGATACGGAGTTTCTGCAATCGCTCATTAACTATATCCCACAGCTCAGGGTCAATAATAGGCTCGTGAACGCCCTTAAAAATCAGCGTTTTGTCTTTGTGGTGCTTGTATTCTGTTTGGCTTGCCTTGGCACCGGGCGTGTATCGGATATATCCCTTGTACACAGGATTTGACAAGATATATTGTATCTGTCGGCGGTCAAACAGGTTTCCGTTTCGTGTCCGTGCGCCCTCTGCATTGATCTCACGGCAAATGGTTAATCTATCCTTGCCATTTGCAAAGTCGGTATATATGCGCCTGACAATTTCCGCTTGTTGCTCATTGATGATAAATAAACGGTCCTTTTTATCATATCCAAACGGCGGAGATGTAACACAGTTGCCCCTTGACAGACTTTCGAGCATACCCCGGCGCACTTCCTCTGACAAGTTTATGCTGTAGTATTCGTCCATAGCTTCAAGCATAGCTTCAAGGATAACAGACATTTTGTCATCGCCCACAGGCTCGGAGATGCTGATAACATCTATCCCGTTTTTACGGAGCATCGACTTGTACACAACAGCATCTTCACGGTTTCGGGCAAATCTCGAAAATTTCCAAACAAGAATACATTCAAACGGCTTTGTTTTCTGTTTTGCGGCTGCAATCATTCGGTTGAATTCGGGGCGTTTTGCGGTTGTGCGCCCTGATATGCCGTCATCACGGAAAACATACTCATCGGGTACTATCATATCGTGGCTTTTAGCATATTCCCGAATGTTTTTTATTTGGCTGTCGGGGGAAAGCTCGGTTTGGTCATCGGTTGACACACGGATATATGCGGCTGCAATTTTCATTTTTATCACCTCAAATATAAAATATTCTATATAAACGTCATATAATGCACTACAATGCGCTGTATGGCGTTTTTGTTGTTTTATCGCTAAAATATACCCCTATTTTTAAAACGGCTGTAAAGCACGTTTAAATGCGTTTTAGCGTATGTTGCTATAAATGGCAACAGTTTCTATTTTGTTTCTATTTCTTTTATACAGATATTTTTTCTTTTTCCTTTGCGGTCACATCTTGTTTTGAATAATGCTCAGCAAGGTCAAGCAGTATTTTTTGACTATTTTCAGAGCATTCACGGAAAAATGATAATAAAATACTTTCGTTTTTGGAAAGTTTATCATTTGAAACATTCTTTTCGGGCAAGCCGAGAAGATAGTCTGAGGAAATCTGCAAATAATTGCAGATTTTAAGCAGATGCTCAACTTTTATATTCCCTTTTTTCCATGTTGCGTGATTTCCATTACTGATATTTAATGTAGTTGAAAGTGCGTTAACGCTGATATTTTGTGCATCGCACAGACCAGCTATTCTATCATATATAGTCATTTTATCACTCTCCAAAATGTTGCATAAATTGAGCGTAAAAATCTATACAAAATAAACAAATCTGCAAAATATTGCAGAAATACCTTGACATCTGCAAATATTTGCAGTATAATTATATACGTAAAGAGATTTACAAAAAGCAATAGCAAACACAGCCCGCAAAAATGACAATTTTCTTGCAGGTAACACGCTAAAATATAGGTATAAATCTTTACGCAATTTGATTATAGCATATTTTAGCGGAAATGTCAATATAAGGGGGTGAGATTATAGGTAAGAAGTTTCCCAAATGGGTAAAAAAGGTGAGAACAAAAATTGATGTTGAAAAGGTTATCAGCCGAAAGCAGCTTGCAGATGAGCTTGGCATAAACTACACCGAATTATGTGATATCCTGCTCGGCAATAGGCAGAATGAAAAAAATCACATAAAGATGATTTGCGAGTATTTCAATATCAAGTATGATGAGGGGGCTTAAGGTATGGCGGGCAAGAAGAAAATCACGTTTCAATTTTTTATCCCTGTTAACGGCGAATACAAGCCGCTTACAGAAGATATGATGAAAAGTGAAGAATGGGAACGGTATCAGCAGAAGATATGCAAGGACATATCAAGGGTACTGTCGGCAATGGCAGGAAACGAATAGGAGGAAATCAAAATGAACGAAATCACAATCAACGGAGAGGTATATGTAAGAAAGAGCGATATACCACAGGAAAGGGCAGTAAGCACGGACGGGCTTAAATACTGTATTATCAGAACTTACAGCGCAGGTGTTCATGCAGGCTATCTCAAAGAGGGCGAAAATAAGGTCGTGAAGTTGGTAAACGCACGCAGGCTGTGGAAGTGGGCAGGAGCATTCACACTTTCGGAAATGTCAAAGTATGGTGTGAGTAAACCCGATGAATGCAAGTTCACTACACATGTAAATTTCATTATTCTTACAGAAGCTATTGAGATAATACCTTGCACAGAAAAGGCAAGGGAAAGCATCGAGGCGGTGAAAGATTATGAGTGCTAATAACAACGGCTACGGCTACGGCAACGGCAACGGCAACGGCTACGGCTACGGCTACGGCGACGGCGACGGCTACGGCGACGGCTACGGCAACGGCGACGGCTACGGCAACGGCTAAAGGAGTGAATGATATGGGCTATCTAATCACAGGCATAGTATGTTTTTTTGTGGGGTTTCTTATATCGCAGATGATAGACAACGAGCTTATCATCACATCTAAGCGCAGGGCAGACGAAGCGGCAAAGAAATATCGGGCAAGAGATTTTTTTTCACGCAATATGTGCCGTATCGAAAATGGCGAGCGTGTCGATGAAATCCCGGCGAAATATAAATGGTAAAGGGGAATTGATATGGAGTATGGAAAAGATAAGATAATCATATCGGCGGATAATGTAAGAGAGCTGATAGAATTTGCAATGGATATACAGGACGAGCTGTCAAGGAAATCTCAGAAGTTGGAGATGCTCGAAAGATACTACAGCAATACAACGTATATCCCTGATGAGGTATCTGTGATACTGGACATTGAGCCTTGCAAGCTCACAACAATTGAGTCTTGCAAGCCCACAACAGAAGAGAAAGAAACAAAAAAGGAATATCTTGTTGATATGCCTGAGGGGAGCGTGCCTTACTGATGAATATATATGAGATTGATGCGGCTATGTTTGAATGCATAGACCCTGAAACTGGCGAGGTTGATGCAGAGCAGCTTGAAGCGTTGAATTTGTTGAGAGAGCAGAAGATAGAGAACGCTGCTTTGTGGCTGAAAAATCTTAAATCTGATGTGGTAGAACTCAAAGCCGAGAAAAAAGCGTTTGAAGATAGGATAAAGTCAAAGCAGAGCAAGATTGACGGCTTGACGGCTTACCTTATGGCGGCACTGGACGGGCAGAAGTTTGAAACGCCGAGATGCGCTATATCATACCGCAAGAGTAAGAGCGTGAACATCACAGACTTATCAAAGATACCGACAGATTATTTGAGATTTGCCCCGGTAGTGCCTGAGCCTGACAAAACAGCAATCATGGCGGCTATAAAGGCAGGAGAGAACGTTAACGGGGCAGAGCTTATCGAAAGAAAGTCGGTGACGATAAAGTGAAAGTACATCTATTGAAAGCACAGACAAACGAGGAAATCATCGAAGCGGAACGTATAAAGCAGATACTTGTTTATGCACGAAAGCAGGCAGGCTTGACACAGGTAAAGGCGGCTGAAAAGATAGGCATATCAAAAATTCAGTATCATCGCTATGAGCAGGATTTTAAGAAATGTAACAGCTATATGCAAGAGCGGATATGCGAAGCACTTTACCTGCCGAAACCAGTAATATTCAAGGAGTGATGATGTGGAAAGTTTAAAGAAGATACAAGAGGAATTAAAAGCCCCGAAAAACCAGTATAACAAGTTCGGCAACTATGCGTATAGGTCAGCCGAAGATATTCTTGAAGCGGTCAAGCCCCTGCTTGCAAAGTACAATTCGATGCTGACAATCAGTGATGATATCGTTGAGGTAGGCGGCAGGGTGTATGTCAAAGCGATGTGTACATTCACTGACGATAAGGGCAGCAGCTTGATAACATCAGCATATGCTCGAGAGCCTGAAAGCAAAAAGGGGGCAGACGAAAGTCAGATAACCGGGGCAGCAAGCAGCTATGCGAGGAAATATGCGCTGAATGGGCTGTTTTTGATAGATGATAACAAAGATGCAGACACAAATGCATATCAGAGTACAAACAATCCACCGCCGCCGAAACAAGAAAAGCCAAAGATGATAACAAACGAACAGGGCTGTCAGATTGAGGACTTGGTGTTTAAAACAAAGACTGACAAAGCAAAGATGCTGGAGCATTACAAGGTAACAAGATTGCAGGATATGACATTCGATGCCGCTAACAACTGCATTGAAATGCTTTTGAAGAAAGTAAAATGAAAAAGCTAAAGTTTACGAAATCGGAAAAAGTCAAGGCTATGGCGTGGCTTGACAGTTACATAGATAGCCTTGACGAGCAAAAGACCTTTGAAATAGAGGTCAAGGAAATCAAACGCAAGCGGTCATTATCAGCAAATGCTTATGCTTGGGTGCTTATGGATAAGCTGTCAGCGGTCACGGGGCTTGAAACAACAGCGATATATCGGACGTATATCAGAGATATCGGCGATAATATGCAGACGATGCGAGTTGAGGACAGGGCGGCAGATATGCTGTGTGAGCTGTGGCAAAGTAAAGGTTTAGGCTGGCTTACAGATAAGGCATACTCAGGCTATGAGGGTTGGACAGACGTGTTTTTGTGGTATGGGTCGAGCACGTTTGACAGGCGGCAAATGGCAAAGCTGATAGACCTCATCGTGCAGGATTGCAAAGAATACGGCGTTGAAACCGAAAGCCCCGAAGAGTTGCAAAGGCTTGTTGATATGTGGGAGGGATAAGATATGGCAAGACCAACAGAGGAAAGATTAATCTTATTGGAAGGATACGGCAATAATTGGAAAAATCTAAGAGAAGCTAACAAGTTGACTGTCAGGGAATTGGCAGAAAGAATAGGTATAAGTGCGTCGACAATATCAGCAATAGAAACGGAAGCCCGAAAGCCCACAATTCATCATATAAATCTGTATTGGAATTATTTTGATGTTTCTGTGGACTATCTTACAGGAAGGACAAAAGCATCATCGATCGAATATAGTGAAGTGAGCGAGTTCATCAAGTTAAGCGAAAGGGCAATACGCAATATTCAATGGCTTGGGAAAGATTGTAATATCAATGAATTGCTTGAAGACTTTACATTTTTAAAGATGATGATTGATACATACGATAATCTCAAATGCTATTACAGACCTATCAACGGCGGTGATAAAGATGCGTAAATGCTTTTTATGTCAAAAAGTCGAAACAGAGAGCGAGCATTTAGACACACATCATATATTTGGGGCGGGCAATAGGTGGAAAAGTGATAAATACGGCTTGACAGTTTTGTTATGCCGAAGTTGTCACAATGAGCCGCCGCTTGGCGCACACTATAACGCCGAAACAATGTTATTTCTGCACAGATACGGACAGCAAAAGGCGATGCGAGAAAACAACTGGACAACAGAAAAGTTTATTGAAGTATTTGGAAAGAATTATTTATAAGAAAGGATTGATATAATGGGACTTAATCACGTTACACTTCTCGGTCGTATAGCCAAAGACCTTGAAATCAGACTGACCACAGGCGGCACGGCGGTGCTTAAATTTACAGTTGCGGTTGATCGTGGCAAGGACAAGCAGGCTGATTTTATAAACTGCATTGCATTCGGGCAGACGGCTGAATTTATCGGGCGATATTTCGGCAAGGGCAGAATGATTGCTATAGAGGGCAATATCAAGACAGGCAGCTATCAGAACAAGAACGGCGAAACGGTATACACCACGGACGTAATAGTTGAACGAACATCATTCACAGGCGAAAAGAGCGCACAGAGCGCAGGCACATATCAAGGGTATAATAATACTATTGTGCAGCCTGAAACGCCACAGGGCGCAGGGCAGACGGCTTATAGCGACTTTGAAGATGTAATCAGTGATGAGGGCGTGCCGTTCTAAAGGGGTGATAATATGGCAGACGAAAGAGGTTTCAAGGGTGTATGGATACCGAAAGAAATTTGGCTTGATGAACGGCTTAACGCTCTTGACAAGATAATACTTGCAGAGATTGACAGCTTAGACAACGGCGATGCAGGTTGTTATGCGAGCAATGAGCATATAGCAGATTTTTGTCAATGCACAGCAAGGAAAGTTTCAAGTGCAATAACAAAGCTGAAAGACTTAGGGTATATCTATATTAAAGCCTTTGACGGACGTAAAAGAGTCATCAAAAGCAATGTCAATTTTAACAAGGCAGAGTGGAATAATTTTCAAGGCAGCATAGAAAATTTTTCTATGCAGAGTAGAAAAAAATGCAAGGCAGACAAGAAAAATTTTCTACAAAGTAATATAGATAGTAAAATAGTAAGTAATATAGATGAGAATACATATACCCAAGTAAAAGAAAAATTCTGTGAAATCTGTATTTCGTTACCTAAAATCATCAGCATTGACAAAGCAAGAAAAGCAACTGTCAAGGCAAGGCTCAAAGAATATAGCTTTGATGATATCATCACCGTTTTCAAAAAGGTTGAGCAGAGCGACTTCTTAACGGGGCGGATAAATGCGGATAAGCAAAGACCATTCAAAGCATCGTTCGACTGGATAATGAAGCCGTCAAATTTCATAAAGATATTGGAGGGAAATTATGACAACAGATCAGACGGAAATGAGCAGTATTTCAAAAACCTTAAGCCAGTTGATACATACAAGTCAACAGTCTTATGAACCTCTTGACGATGATGCTTGGTTGCAGAGACAGCTTGAAAGCGAAAAAGAACGTGTCGGGGATTTAGATTTATATGACGGTTACAACTGCGAACAGTGCAATAATCGTGGTTACATACCTGTTATCAGTGACGGCTTCATAGTTTACAGAGAATGCGAATGCAAAGCGGTCAGAAAGCAGCTATCTATACTTGACAAGTCAGGACTTAAAGACAGCATAAAAAAGATATCGGACTATGAAACGCCGGAGCAATGGCAAGTCGACATCAAAAAGGCAGCTATGATGTTTTTGAAACAGAAAGATGCACGATGCTACTTTATAGGAGGTCAGTCAGGTGCAGGCAAGACACACATATGCTCAGGCATTGCGAGAGAGTACATCAAAAAGGGCAAAGACACACGTTATATTATGTGGGTCGATATGGTTGAACGGCTTAAGGACTATGAACAGCGTGAGAAATATGCAACCAAAATCAGCAATGTTGACATCTTGTATATAGATGATTTTTTTAAGCCGACAGGCAGCAAAGCAGAGTTTTCGAGGCTCGACATTCTCAAAACGTTTGAAGTCATAGATCGCAGATACAAGCAGCCGAAGAAGATAACGCTGATATCATCAGAGCTTACTATCAACGAGATAGCGGCTATTGACACAGCAATAGCCGGCAGGATAACGGAAATGTCAAAGTGTTTTTGTTTTGAGATAACACGAGATGACGGCAAAAACTATAGGAAACGATTTGCGAGGTGATATGATGCAGATATTTATCCCGGGCAAGCCACAAGGCAAAGGCAGACCGAGATTTTATCACGGACACGCTGTCACGCCTGAAAGCACACGGACGTATGAGCAGATGATTGCGATGCTGTGGAAGTGTGAGCGGTACGGCGTAAGTGATAAGCCGATAGCGATTGAGATAACAGCATTTTACCTCGTTCCAAAAAGCTGGAGTAAAAAGAAACAGGCGGCGGTATATGCAGGAGAGATAAAGCCCACGGTCAAGCCTGACATTGACAACATCGTGAAGATTGTGCTTGACGGCTTAAACGGGGTAGCATTTACCGATGACAAGCAGGTAATTGAGATACAAGCGCAAAAATGCTATGTTTTTGAAGATGAGCAAGAGGGCGTTTTTGTAAATGTAAAGGAGTTGTGATAAATGGAACTTACCACAGAACAGATAAAGCAGATATATGATGAGTATATCGAAAAGATGAACAACATAAGCGGAATGCGGTATGAACTTTTGGAGATTGAGAAAGATCACGTTCACGCTTTGATAAAGTTAAAATGCGTTGGTGATGTTGTAAGATATCAGCTTTGCGAGATAAGAGAGTTTTATGAAAAGCCGATTGTGGAGTTAATACATTCGTGGGGCGAAGAAGAATGCCCGCTTGCACGAATAGCGTTTAAGTGTTTCTGTCACGAAGAACCTGAGGAAATAGGCAAGATGTGGGAAAACAACAGGCAGATAGCCATATACAGCGATGAGGCAAGGCACAAAGATGAGCTGATAAGTGAGTTGATTGATAGGTCGGGGACGTTATGATGAATGTATTAGTAGCGTGTGAAGAAAGCCAAAGAGTATGTATAGCGTTCAGAGAACGTGGATTTGAAGCCTACAGCTGCGATATACAAGAGCCGAGCGGTGGTCACCCTGAATGGCATATAATGGATAATGTTTTGAACATCATCAATCCACAGCAGATAAGCAATAGTTTTTATGGCATTGTTTTTAAGACAATGGACGGGGCGGCTCACAAAGTAAAAGGCAAGTGGGATTTAATAATTGCTCATCCGCCTTGCACATATCTATCAAATGCAGGGGCGTGCAGATTATATCCGCAAAAAGGCATACTCGATTTATTAAGATATAGCAAAGGAATAAACGCAAGAACATTTTTTATGCATTTTATCAATGCAGATTGTGAACATATAGCGGTTGAAAATCCGATACCGTCAAAGGTGTTTGAGTTGCCGAGATACACGCAGATTATACAACCTTATGAGTACGGGCATCCTTATAGCAAAAAAACGTGTTTGTGGCTTAGAGGGTTGCCAAAACTAAAGCCCACAAAGATATTGACAGAATATAAACCGTATGTATCGTGTGGAACAAGCAAAAACAAGGGCAATCCCGATAAAGCAGGCGTTAGCAGGGCAGGCGGTGATAAGCTGATAAGGTCAAAGACCTTTGAAGGCATAGCAGCTGCGATGGCGCAACAATGGGGCGATTATTTGTTAGAGGTGAGCAAATGATATACTTATTCATCATTTACGGCATAATATCCCTAATATCGTATGTTGCAACGGCGGCGATACTGGGAAAGTTTGAAAAAGGCGGTGGGAAAAATGAAAGCAAGGGTATTAACAAGCGAAAAAGACGTTAAAAAGGCAGCTCGTCAGGAATACGAAGAAATGCGGGAAGAAATCTTCAAGGAGTGCGCTGATGATATAATGGCTCAGGCATTATGCACGGTGTTTTACACGTTGTTGACGGCTTATGGCTGGAGAAAGCAAAGACTTAGAAACTTTGCAGATGCTTTGCACGCCACAAATGACCTGATGTGCAATCCGTCAAGATTACATCATCGGTTCAGCCCGCTTGACATTGAGCAGATGCTCAAAGATAAATACAGGCTTGATATTCGCAAAGAATTTAAAGCAAATGTGGAAATCAAGCCGTAAAAGGAGAGATAAACAGTGGAAAAATCAAAGTATATGGAATTTCTCAAAACCAAAGAAATAAGATCAAATGCAAGTGGATTTGTTCTTGATAAAAATGATCTTAATCAAAACTTATATGACTGGCAGAAAGATGTAGTTGCTTGGGCTATTAGAAAAGGAAAAGCGTGTTTATTTGAGGACTGTGGGCTTGGAAAAACATTACAGCAGCTCTCGTTTGCAGATATAGTATCCAAAAAATATAATCGTGCTGTATTAATTGTTGCACCATTGGCGGTTGCAACGCAAACGGTCAACGAAGGATCAAAGTTCGGTTTTGAAGTAAATTTATGCAGATCACAAGAAGATGTTGTGACTGGTATAAACATAACTAATTATGAGATGCTGCATAAATTTAATGATGATTTTTTTGGAGTTGTACTTGATGAAAGCAGCATTTTAAAAAATCATGATGGAAAGACAAGAAAAATGATAACAGATAAATTTAAAAATACGCCATATAAGTTGTGCTGTACTGCAACGCCTGCACCGAATGACTTTATGGAAATAGGCAATCACGCAGAGTTTCTTGGAATTATGACACAGACCGAAATGCTATCTACTTTCTTTGTGCATGATGGCGGGAATACATCATCGTGGAGATTAAAAGGTCATGCGAAAGATAAGTTTTTTGAATGGATTGCATCGTGGGCGTGTTGCTTAACAAATCCTAAAGATTTGGATTATGATGGGTCTCTATACAAATTACCTACATTAAATATAACCGAAAAGGTTGTTAAATCATTAGACCTTGAAGATGAGAGTGGGCAGATGATGTTAATTCCTGAAATGTCAATAAGTTTGAACGAGCGTAGACAAGCAAGAAATGAAAGCTTACTTGACAGAGTAAAGATGGCTGCTGAGATATGTAATAATTCTGATGAGCAGTTTTTGGTGTGGTGTGATTTAAACAAAGAAAGTGAAGAACTAACCAAAGCTATAAATGGCGGTGTAGAGGTTAAAGGATCTGACAGCGATGAACACAAAAGAAATGCGATGATGGATTTTTCAAAAGGTAAAGTAAGAGTTTTGATATCAAAGCCCAAAATTGCTGGATGGGGAATGAACTGGCAGAATTGTCATAATGTGATTTTTGTCGGATTGTCTGATAGTTTTGAAAGCTATTATCAGGCTGTAAGACGGTGCTGGAGATTTGGGCAATCAGAAACTGTCAATGTATATATAATAACATCAGAAAAAGAGGGTGCTGTAAAAGCAAATATAGAGAGAAAACAAGCTGATGCACAAAGAATGACAACGGAACTGGTCAAATATACAAAGGATATATTGAAACAAGATGTAAGGTCAACAGTTAGAATGACAGAGAAGTATATAGCAACAGAAAATATAATTGTTCCAAATTAGATAAGAAGTGAGGTAGGGTAATGAACGTTAAAAATCAATATGTGACAGATAGACTGGCATTGTATAATGGAGATAGCTGCGAGGTAATACCTCAAATGCCCGATAATAGTGTACATTATATTATCTATTCCCCCCCGTTTGCAAGTTTATACACATACAGCAACTCAGATAGAGATTTAGGTAATTGCAGAACAAGGCACGAATTTTTTGAACACTTTGATTTTATAGTGAAAGAGCTTTACAGAGTGTTGATGCCTGGGAGATTGATGAGTGTGCATTGTATGAATTTACCGACAAGTAAGAGTAGAGATGGCTTTATCGGCATAGACGATTTTAGAGGTGATCTGATAAGGCTTTTTCAAGACAATGGCTTTATCTATCATTCGGAGGTATGTATTTGGAAAGATCCAGTCATAGCTATGCAGCGCACAAAGGCTCTCGGGTTATTACACAAACAAATAAAAAAAGATAGTGCAATGTCAAGGCAAGGTATACCTGATTATTTGATTACTATGAGAAAGCCGGGAGATAATCCTGAACCGATAACTCATACAAATGATAGTTTTCCTGTTGCAATATGGCAAAAATATGCAAGCCCTATATGGACAGATATAAATCCTTCAGATACGTTACAGTACAAGTCTGCAAGAGATAATAAAGACGAAAAACACATTTGCCCGTTACAACTCAAAGTAATTGAGAGAGGTATAAATCTATGGACAAATCCAAATGATATAGTGTTAACGCCGTTCTTGGGAATTGGCTCTGAATGTTACAAAGCTGTTGAAATGGGCAGGCGTGCGATAGGAATAGAACTCAAAGAAAGTTATTATAATCAAGCAGTTAAAAACTGTCAGTCGGTTGAACAATCAGAGCAGTTGTCGCTTTGGTGAGGTGGGATAGTATGCCAACAAGAGAAGATTTAAAATATTATCAGAGCCTGCCGCTTGAACTGAAAATAGCAAAAACAAAGGACAATATCCGTGAGTTTGTGCGTGAATTTGGCGTTGATGATGTATATGTATCATTTTCAGGCGGCAAGGACAGCACGGTATTACTTGATATCGCAAGAAAAATGTACCCCGAAATCGAAGCAATTTTTGTGAACACGGGGCTTGAATACCCTGAGATACAAAAGTTTGTGAAAACATTTGATAATGTTAGGATAGTATATCCGAAAAAGACTTTCAGACAGGTTATATGTGAATATGGATATCCGGTAATATCAAAAGAAATTAGCCACACATTGTATAGTGCAAGAAACGGAGCAGTATGGGCAACAAAGAAAATGACAGGGAAGAATATGCAAAGCAATGGTGAAAAATCAATTTTCAACTATGAAAAATATGAGCCTTTGATGCACGTTGACTTTAAAATAGCGAATAGATGCTGCGACATAATGAAGAAAAGCCCGTCAAAAAAGATAAAGAAAATGCCGATAATTGCAACAATGGCAGAAGAAAGTGCATTAAGACTGCAAAAATGGCTTGCAAAAGGGTGCAACAGCTTTGATGGCGTTATTGCAAGTAAGCCGATGTCATTTTGGACACAGCAGGACGTATTAAGATATATTAAAGTCTACAATCTGCCAATAGCGAGTGTTTACGGGGAGATTGTGGAGAAGGACGGACAAACAAGTATATTCGACACGGAGCTATGCACAACGGGGTGTAATAGGACGGGCTGTATATACTGCGGCTTCGGGGCGCACCTTGAAAAAGGCGAGGGCAGATTTCAAAGGCTGAAAAGAACGCACCCGAGATTGTGGGAGTACTGCATTGAGGGCGGCGGATATGACACGGACGGGCTATGGAAGCCAAATGATAAAGGTTTAGGGCTAAGGCACGTTTTTGATACGCTAAACGGCATATACGGCGATGATTTTATAAGATACGAATAAACAGCCGCAAATCAAATGAGAATGCGCAACACGGCGTTTTGTATCAGAATTAGATAAATTATACTATGAAATGCAAAACGCCGCTATGGGCGGTTTAAATGCGAATTAGAGGGGGTGGGGGAAATGGAAATGTGCAAGGAAATGATTAAGCTGAGAAAAGGGCTTGATGAACGAGGAATAGTTTGGATAGATGCGAGTGAAACATATGGCAATGATAAGATTAAGGCTCTCGGGATTGATATTACAATATATCGAACACAATTCACAGCCTACGGCATATGGTTCAGCGTGATATACGGGTACGGCACTTACGGGAATGAAAGCGGCCTGCTTGAATGTATGTCAAATGCGGTTGACGAGAGCGGAGAGCCGAAAGGAAGTATGACGGCTGATGAGATATTGGAGGTAATAGATGGACTTAAAGTTTGATGATGAGACAATAGCAATAATGCTACACAAAGCAAGGGTAAAGATAGCCATAGACAAAACAATGTATAAATGCAGAAATCCAAGATACTGTAATATGAGCTATGAGCAATGGAAGGAATGGAAGAAAAAAATAAAAAAGAAGAAAATAGGTGATGTAAATGAGTGATGTTATTATACAGTGTATTATCTGCGGTGCTATACCGTTACTTTCAATACCGATAACGCTAAAAATATGCAAATATCGCATACATAAAGCATTTCAAAAAGCAACACAAGAAATTAAAAGTAATGCAGAAATCTATAACGGATATAGATGTAAGACCTGCGGTGCGCATTACGAGTTAAATAAGGCGGATAAATATTTACTAAAAGTAAATTCAGGTATATTTCTTCCGCCTGAAACATATGAATGCTATGACTGCCCCAAATGTGGCTGTCAGATCATAGCAAATGCAAGGAAAGAGGGGCTGAAAATTGACGAACAGACAGAAGTTGATACAGACGAACATCTATGATTTGTTATGTACACTCCATGATAATATGCTTGATTTGTTTGCGTTCTGCATAATGGAGATATTACCCGGCAAATATGAAGAATGCCCCTATCAAGGGAATAAGCATATGTGCGGCGAATGTATACAAAACTGGCTTAACGAGGAGGCGAGGTAGTGAAAATTAAGGAAAAATTTGAAAAGGAAACATTCAGGATTGTGCAACAGCTTAACGAGAGCCTTGCGAGGGCACACTACAAAGGCATAAAGCCGTGTATAGTTGAAGCGTACATACTCAGCACGTTACCTGAATATCAAGATGTTGATATATACGAAACAAGATGCTCGAAATACGACACCTGCGATGAATGCCAGTTCCATTGGCTTGGGGAGCGATACCATGAGCAAGAAAAAAGATGAACGCCCACGTTTCAGATGCCCGAAATGCTATGCAGTATGGGTATATCACGAGCCGATATGCATAGTATGTGGTACACAGGGCATAGCACTGAATAAGAGGGCAGAGCGGATAATCAAAAATTACAGAGGTGATGAAGAATGACAGAGGAACAGAAAGCGAAATGCAGACTGATATGTGAGCATTACGGCGTTGAAAGTCAAAAAGGCATTTTAGTCGAAGAATGCGCCGAGTTAATTCAGGCGGTAAGCAAACTGACAAGGGCAGAGCAGAGCGGCAAGGTATTTGACAAGACGGAAGCAATGCTCAATCTTGTTGAGGAAATGGCAGATGTAATTATTATGATTGAGCAGATATTACACGCATATTGGAAAAACGCAGGAAATTCAAAGCTCG
>JAEIGA010004954.1_pt1 | contig 20449 bp, 18 predicted proteins | sample 9270691 | NCBI WGS metagenome assembly JAEIGA01 (sample SAMN17057246, study PRJNA624740) | gut metagenome | biome: biome; isolation source: fecal sample | host: Bos grunniens | place: China: Xizang | collected 2019 | reverse complement strand
CCTATATCGCTCGACGGTTTCAGTTTTGTCGATTTCTATGTGCTGCTTACTTCGTCGTTGCTCATTTACATTGTGACGCGCTTTGGTGGCAAGGCTGTAATAAATCGTTTTGAGGGCGCTTTGCTTGTTGTCGGGTATGTTGCTTATACAACATGGCTGATAATGAATGCCTGATATATGTTCTGCCAAAATGGCGTATTCCGTTTATAGCGCAGTGGCATATTTTGCCATTTTGCGCTATTTTTATGTCATGAACATCTGTGGCACACTTTTCGTTATATAAATAATGTGCGCAGTTGTTGCGACGCTTGACTGTATAATAAATAACTAAAAAAATATTTAAGACTATGAACATTAAACCATTGGCAGACAGAGTGCTCATTTTGCCTCAGCCTGCAGAGGAAAAGACAATCGGCGGTATCATCATTCCTGATACAGCTAAGGAGAAACCATTGCAGGGTAAGGTTGTCGCAGTTGGCAACGGTACAAAGGATGAGGATATGGTTATCGCAGTAGGCGATACTGTTCTCTATGGCAAATATGCAGGAACAGAGATTGAACATGAGGGCGAGAAGTATCTTATCATGCGTCAGAGTGACGTTCTTGCGATACTCGGATAATTATAGAACTATTTAAGAATATTCAGATATGGCTAAAGAGATTTTATTCAATATGGATGCTCGCGACCAGCTAAAGAAGGGTGTCGATGAGCTTGCAAATGCAGTGAAGGTAACATTGGGTCCTAAGGGCCGTAACGTAATCATCGAAAAGAAATTCGGTGCTCCGCATATTACCAAGGACGGTGTATCTGTAGCAAAGGAGATTGAACTTGCCGATGCATATATGAACACAGGTGCCCAGTTGGTTAAGTCGGTTGCATCAAAGACAAATGACGATGCAGGTGACGGTACAACAACTGCTACATTGCTTGCTCAGGCTATCATTACAGAGGGTCTTCGCAACGTGACGGCAGGTGCCAATCCAATGGATTTGAAACGTGGTATCGACAAGGCTGTTACCAAGGTTGTTGAGTCTATCAAGGCGCAGAGCGAAGAGGTTGGCAACGACTATGACAAGATTGAGCAGGTTGCCACAATCTCAGCAAACAATGATGCTGAAATAGGTAAACTCATTGCAGATGCAATGCGTAAGGTGTCAAAGGATGGTGTAATCACTATAGAGGAGGCAAAGAGCCGCGATACTACTATCGGTGTTGTCGAGGGAATGCAGTTCGACCGCGGTTACCTTTCGGCTTACTTCATAACAGATACTGAAAAGATGGAGTGTCAGATGGATAATCCGTTTGTTCTTATCTATGACAAGAAGATTACCAACCTGAAAGATATGCTTCCTATTCTTGAGGCTGCTGTCCAGACAGGTCGTCCTTTGCTTATCATTGCCGAGGATGTCGAGAGCGAGGCTCTTACTACTTTGGTGGTAAACCGTTTGCGTTCACAGTTGAAGATTTGTGCTGTTAAGGCTCCCGGCTTCGGTGACCGTCGTAAGGATATGCTCGAGGATATCGCAACTCTTACAGGTGGTATCGTAATCAGCGAGGAGAAGGGTATCAAACTTGAGCAGGCTACACTTGATATGCTCGGTACATGTAGTAAAATTACTGTCAGCAAGGATAATACTACCATCGTTGATGGCAATGGTGACAAGGAGGCTATCGCACAGCGCGTGGCACAAATCAAGTCACAGATTGCAGCTACAAAGAGCGATTATGACAAGGAGAAACTCCAGGAGCGTCTTGCCAAGCTTGCCGGCGGTGTGGCTGTGCTTTATGTCGGTGCTGCGTCCGAGGTTGAGATGAAGGAGAAAAAGGACCGTGTCGATGATGCTTTGTGTGCAACACGTGCGGCAATCGAGGAGGGTATTGTTCCCGGTGGTGGTGTGGCATATATCCGTTCTATCGATTCTCTTGAAAATCTCGAGGCTGTGAATGCCGACGAAAAGACCGGTGTAGCGATCGTTAAGCGTGCCATTGAAGAGCCTCTCCGTCAGATTGTTGCAAATGCCGGTAAGGAAGGTGCAGTTGTGGTTCAGAAGGTTCGCGAGGGTGAAGGTGACTATGGTTACAATGCACGTACCGAGGTTTATGAAAATCTATTCGCAGCTGGTGTTGTTGACCCGGCCAAGGTTACACGTGTGGCTCTTGAGAATGCAGCATCAATAGCAGGTATGTTCCTCACTACAGAATGTGTTATCGTAGAAAAGAAAGAGGATAAACCCGAAATGCCTATGGGTGCTCCCGGCATGGGTGGCATGGGCGGTATGATGTAATTAATATTAACCCTTACCATAAAGGTGCAGCTTTTGGCTGCACCTTTTTTATATAAAACGAGAAGAACGGGCAGAGATTTCCGTTCTTCTCAACACAGACTCTCAATTCCGAAATATTGAAAGTCTGTTTTTATTGGTGGATTTTTTTATCCTTATATCTGCTCTTTTATGTCTTCGCTGTAATGTTTGAAAAAATCGTATTTGAGAATCGCTGAAATTTTGCTCAGGAGCATAGTGTCGATGCTTTCGCGTTTGAAGATGCTATAGATGTTTGTTCTGTCGCAACATAACTGTTTTGCAAACCAAGATGCAGAGAGCCCTTGCTCATCGAACCGTTTTTTGATTATGTTTCCTATATGTATCATGGTTGTGTAGTGTGTTGACTTTGAATGATTTTTCCTTTCTTTTGGCAAATGTATAGCATTGTAGGAATTTTGCAAACCTTTTATTGTGATTATATTTCTACAACGTGTTGAAGATTAGCACAATAAAGAGCATAGGTATAAATACGCCGTATTTATACCTATGCTCTTTATTGTATTTATTCCGATGACGAAACGCTATCGATTAGTAATTCAAAAAAATCAGATATTCTCCTTGTGCTTTTATACTAAACTCTTCACCTGTACATTCGTTCAGTGTGCCTTGCCACCAATTCGTGAAATTATAGATGGGGTAGAGCAATCTATCGGCACTCATATCCTTTGCCGTTATGCTGAATATAGATACCTGTTGGCCCTTACGGCATTTGTGGGTGCTGTCGCCATTGCAGGGAATGAAAACTCCGTAGTCGGTGAATGAGTAAACCTCGGCACCCGCACGTGCGTACTCTATCAACAGGCTTATATTCCCTATGGTGTGGTCTTCGCGCTTGCCTGTTGCACCGACAATGGCAATTCTCTTTTTTCCTTGTTCCATGCAGAAACGTATGGCTTTTGTCTGGTCGTTGCTCTCCTGTTCACTTATGATATGTAGCAGATGACTATACTTTGTCCTGTTCTCTGTACTAATGGAGTCTCCGTCGCCTACAATGGCATCGGGGATGGCTCCTGTTGCTATGAAAGCATCTGCAGCACCATCGCAACACACAATGTAACGGGCATTGTTTATTATCTGCATGGGCAGTCCGGCTGTGGGGAATTCACCACCGCCTATAATCACGGCATCAAAAATCTTATCCTTCATTCAGCATCATTTTTTTCCATTTGAAGTACCCAAAGATAGCTATAATTGCATATAAAAGGTATAATATGGATGTGAAATATAGCTCTTTGTATATGTATAATGCACTGCTTGCAATATCAACTACGCACCAAACCCACCATTGTTCGATGTATTTTCGTGCAAGCATCCACATTCCCACAATGCTCAATGCGGTAGTGAAAGAGTCGGCAAGTGGTACGGTGCTGTCGGTGTGATTTATGAGCAGCCATGCAATAACAATTTGTGCCATGACATATGCTACAATGGCTTTAGATATATCTTTTCTTGATATATGTGTTATTTGCAGTTCCTTACTTTCTCTATCTCTCTTTGTGAAACTGAATCCTGTTTTCCATGCTATAAAGCCGTATAGTGCTATTACAAGATAGTATATGTTTATTCCAAAGTCGGCATATAATCCTGCGTTATAGTATATATACAGGTATATTGCGGGCATAATTATTCCGGCTATCCACAGATATATGCTTGCCTTGTATTCAAGCCAAAGGTATATAAGCCCAACAGCAGTTCCTAAGATTTCGATGTATAATTCCATATTAATGATGGTTTAGAGTAAAAAGTAAAGCAACGTTCTCACCTTTCCGCTTTCTGCTTTCCGCTTTCTGCTTTCCGCTTTCTGCTTTCTGCTTTCTGCTTTCTGCTTTCTGCTTTTAAAGTTCTATATTGATGTGTCCCATTGCGTTTATACCAGCCTGGGCTGCATATCCTGCGTAGTTGTATCGTTGGCGATTACCGTCATTGTCGGTGTAGTATCCGCTACCGGCATAACCGTTGTTTTCATACTCTTCGTTGAAAAGGTTATATATTGTAGCTCCAATTGTGATGTTCTTCACTCCTTTTAGTTTGAACGAATATGCCAAGCGAAGGTTTGTCACAAAGTAGGCATCAAGAACATGTTCTTCTATACCAAAGTTACTCATATATTGTTTGCTTACATATTGCGATTGTAGCGATGCTTCAATGCCGCGCCATTCGTAAGAGAATGTGTTGTTTGCGATAATTGCCGGCGAGAATGCTATCGGGGTGTTGTTGTGGTGAATCTCCCATTTCTCATAAGTGTCGTCATCGTACAACACTTCTGTGAAATCCTTTATTCTGTTATGGCTGAATGTAGCATTTGCATTCCAACTGAATCCGCAGTCAAGCGACACAGATGCCATAAGTTCGATTCCGGCACGATAGCTCTTAGGGATATTGGCACTCAACGGTTCGCCAATTTCATTAAGTTCGCCTGTAAGAACAAGTTGGTCTTTATAGTCCATAAAATAGAGATTCGCGCCTATATTGAAAATCTTCTTTGTGAAGGTATATCCTAATTCATAGTCTATCAATCTTTCTGCTTTTGGATGTTCGTTCAGTTTACCGTCGGTATAGTTGTTGCGGGTGGGCTCTTTATGTGCCATGCTGGCTGATGCAAAAATGCGGTTTTCTCTGTTTATGAGCCACGAGATACCGGCTTTTGGATTGAGAAAATCGAATTTCTCGTTTATGTCCAACTTTTGCAGTGTATTGTCATTGTAATTCCATTTGTCGTTGTTGCCTTTGATGGTGTAGCCTATGTGACGATATTGCAGGTCGGCATAGATGTTTAATCCTCTTGCGATGTTATAGTCGGCTTTCAGATATATGTTCATGTCGTTCTTGGCTCCGTTGTTGCGATAATATTCGTGGTTGGGAGTGAGATTGCCAATGTAATCTTTTACCCACAACACATGTCCGAAGTGCTTGCCGACGTATCTGTTGAAACCACCACCTAATGCGGTATTTATACGGCTGTTCTTGTATGTGAGAGAGAAAATACCGCCTCCAAAATGGTTGTCCATGGCTTTTTTGCGTATAAGGTCGCTCTCTGTCACTTCATTTCCATCGATGAAAAAATTGGGCAGGGCATATTCCTGCAGGCTGCGTCCATCTTTATATTCCTGATAGTATCCATCGCCTTTGGTGTAGTGCAAACCAACGTTAAGGCTAATTGCATTATTGAAATGATGGTCGGCAAGCAACTGTATGTTATGTTGTATATAGTTATCGGTCTGGTCGTCGTAGTAGTGGGCTTTGCCGTTCTCGTCAGTGTACATATAACCGCAACTGTTGTAACGTCGTCCATACTCCTGCATCTCCTCCTTGCTTGCGTAGTTCCATGCATGATAAGTCTCTTCTGCACCGGAATAGCCTATGAGACGTATGGTGGTTTTGTTGCCGTAATATGCACCTTGCATATAATAGGAGTTCAGGTTTGTCGATGCGCGTTCTATGTAGCCGTTGCTGCCTATGTTCGACAATCTTAAGTCGAGTGCCCAATGGTCGGCTATTATTCCTGTTCCTGCTTTCAGTGTCTCTTTGTGTGTGCCGAAAGAACCGAACGAACCGCTGAATCCTGCGTATGGCATGGTGTTGAAGTCGCTGGTCTTTATGTTTATGCTTGCACCGAATGCTCCTGCACCATTGGTTGATGTTCCTACGCCACGTTGTATCTGGATGTCTTTTATAGATGAAGCAAGGTCGGGCATATTCACCCAAAATACATTATGACTTTCTGAATCATTGACGGGGATTCCGTTTGCAGTTACATTGATGCGTGTGGCATCGGTACCTCGTATGCGCAGGCTTGTATATCCAATACCCGCTCCGGCATCACTTGTAGCCAAAGCACTTGGTGTCATTGTTACAAGATAAGGCAAGTCGATACCTGTGTTTGCCTTCTTGAGTTTCTCTTTACCGATGTTTGTGAACGCGATAGGAGTGGTTTCGGTAGCTCTTGTTGTCATAATCTCTACCTCCTGCAGGCTTACCTGCGTGCTGTCGTTCTCTTGTGCCATAGAAACTGTGGCGACAAGGAGCATGCTTGCGAGCAATGTTCTCTTTTTCATTTTAATTCCAAAGTTTTGTGGAGCAGGAGATATAAAAAATAAATCCTCCAAACTCCGTTGTTAAACAGAAAATGGGGATTTTTCCTGTATTGGCCTGCTTCTGGTGGTCGTATAAACAGGGCAGGCAAGCTACGCCCTTTACGATTTGCAGACTCTTTTTCCTACGCCGGCATTATCCGGATCAGGTTCTTGGGTATGATCTCAGCCCATAATATTAAGGCACCCCGTATTTGAAATCGGGGCAAAGTTAGTGCAAACGAATGAAACAGGCAAATTTTTCGCCTGTTTCATTCGTTTTGCTTCTAACCTACGTCTTTTTTGTATGGCAATAGAATGTTGCAAATTTTGGTAAGGCGACCTATTTTTCGGTTGCCTAGTTGGTTTTATATATTATAATAAGTATCTTCGCATTAAAGAATTGTTTTATGGAGCATCCAGAAAATGACAAGGCTTATAAAGGGCTAAAGGTTAATGATGGGGTTGAGTCACTTGGCTCTGTCAATCCTTATCTCTCGCAGTTGCGTAAGAGACGTACGGCGGAATTGTCGGTGAACGATTATGTCGAAGGCATTCTTCGAGGTGATGTCACTGTGCTTAGCCGTGCTGTTACGTTGGTAGAGAGTCTTCGGCCCGAGCATCAGGCTGTCGCACAAGAGGTTATAGAACGTTGTTTGCCATATTCAGGCAAGTCGGTGCGTGTAGGTATTACAGGTGTGCCGGGTGCGGGAAAAAGTACCTCTATAGATGCTTTCGGTATGCATGTCCTGTCGCAAGGAGAGGGTAAGCTTGCCGTTCTGGCAGTTGACCCGAGCAGTGAACGTAGTAAGGGAAGTATATTGGGAGATAAGACACGTATGGAACGGTTGGCACTTCATCCACGAGCGTTTATCCGTCCGAGTGCATCTTCGGGTTCACTTGGTGGTGTGGCACGCAAGACGCGTGAGACAATCATCCTGTGTGAGGCTGCAGGATATGATACTGTCTTTGTGGAAACAGTGGGTGTGGGGCAGAGTGAAACGGCGGTATGTTCTATGGTCGATTTCTTCCTGCTTATTCAGATAGCCGGTGCAGGTGATGAATTGCAGGGAATAAAACGTGGTATTATGGAAATGGCTGACGGTATTGTTATAAATAAGGCCGATGGTGACAATGTGGAGGCTGCCCGTCGTGCAGCGATGCACTATCGTAATGCTTTGCAGTTGTTCCCAATGCCAATGAGTGGTATACGTCCATCGGTTCTTACGTATTCAGGCTTTTTTGATATAGGAATCAAGGAAATCTGGGATATGATTACTGAGTATATTGCTAAAGCTAAGGATAATGGCTCGTTTGATTTGCGCCGTAACAGTCAGCAAAAATATTGGCTTTACGAGAGCCTTGAGGAACAGATAAAGCAACGTTTCTACAACGCTTCGGGAATGATTGATATGTTGGAAAGGTATGAGCAATTGCTGTTCTCGGGTAAGGTGACTTCTTTTGTCGCGGCAAGCAAGTTGCTTGAGTATTATGATAAAATCAATGGGGAACGTTGATGTTCCCCATTGATTTTTAATATGAATATTGTTTATTATGATGCCAGAATCTCCTGCGCGCGGACGGTGTCTTTGTCGAGGGGTTTGTCGTCCTTGATTGCCTTGGTGAAAGGAATATATACAATCTCATTGTTTCTGAGTCCTACCATTATATTGCGTTGGCCTTCGAGCAACGCATCGATAGCGGCAACACCTACGCGGCTTGCCAGGATTCGGTCGTTAGCTGTTGGGCTGCCACCACGTTGCAGATAGCCAAGGATGGATACGCGAACGTCAAGTTCGGGGAAACGTTGGCGCATGCCTTCGGCAACTTCCATAATGTTATAGTCTTTCTCACGACCTTCGGCAAAAAGTACGATACTGCTGCTCTTTGTTCGACGTAGTCCGTTGGCAATGAATTGGTTGATTTTCTCGAACTCGGGGTCAATCTCGGGCAAAACGCATGCTTCGGCTCCGGTTGCGATTGTTCCGTTCAGGGCAAGGAAACCGGCATCGCGTCCCATAACCTCAACGATGAACAAACGCTCGTGTGATGATGCTGTGTCGCGAATCTTATCGACGCACTCCATGATGGTGTTGAGCGCAGTGTCGTAACCGATGGTGGTGTCTGTTCCATAAAGGTCGTTGTCGATAGTTCCCGGAAGTGCAATACATGGGATGTCGTGTTCACGGGCAAGATTATATGCTCCTGTTATTGTACCGTCACCTCCGATTACCACCAAAGCATCGATTTCCTCTTTCTTTAGAGTTTCGTATGCTTTAGCGCGTCCTTCCTCGGTCTTGAACTCTTCGCAACGGCTTGTCTTTAGGATTGTACCGCCTCGTTGGATGATGTTACTTACGTTCTCGGTCTTGAACTCTTTAATCTCTCCGGTTATCAAACCTTTGTAACCACGGTAGATGGCTTTGACTTTGATGCCATGATAAATACACGCACGGGTGACGGCGCGTATTGCTGCATTCATACCCGGTGCATCACCTCCTGATGTGAGTATTCCTATACAATGAATTTTGTTTTTCATTTTGTTTTGTTATTATGGTAATTTATAATTGCTTTCTTGCAGTTTTCCATAAGCCATTTTGGAGTGGATGTCGCTCCGCAAATACCTATGGATTCGATGTTCTCTATTAGTGTGAAGTCGATATCTTCAGGGTCTTCTATCTGATAAACATTGGGGTTTACCTTTTTGCATTCATTATAGAGTATTTTTCCGTTTGAGCTCTTTTTTCCGCAGACAAAAAATATCAATTGGTGCGCTTTTGCAAATTCTCCTATGCCGTTCATGCGGTTTGCAACCTGACCGCAAACGGTGTTGAACGATTCGCATGTTCTGCTGTCATCTATCCGTTCTTTTATGGCTGCAACAATCTCTTTGTAGCCTTCGAGCGATTTTGTTGTCTGCGAATAGATATATGTATCCTTTTCTTTTGATATGCGGTCGAGCTGTCCTGTGTTTTCTATGACAATGGCTTCGCCATGCGTCTGTCCTACAAGGCCTAAAACCTCGGCATGTCCGGCTTGGCCGTGTATAATAATCTGTCTCTCTTTGCCTTCGGTCTCTTGCCACATCTTTTTTATACGTTGCTGTAGTTTCAGCACAACAGGGCATGTGGCATCTATTATTTCAAGATTGTTCCTTCGCGCTATGTCGTATGTCTGTGGCGGCTCTCCGTGTGCACGTAACAGAACTTTTGCATTATGCAGATTACAGAATGTTGCGTGGTCTATGGTTACAAGTCCCATGCGCTTGAGACGGTCACACTCTATGCTGTTGTGGACAATGTCGCCAAGGCAGTAGAGTGTACCTCCTTTTTCCAATTCTTCTTCGGCTTTTTTTATGGCTGTTGTAACACCGAAGCAGAATCCTGAATGTTCATCAATCTCAATGTTTAACATTCTTTTGTCAATTTGTTGAATACTTCTATGAGCCAATTCATCTGTTCTTCGCGTGTGAGGTTGCTGTTGTCGAGCAACAACGCGTCGTCAGCCTTTTTAAGAGGGCTTACCTCGCGTGTCTGGTCAAGGTGGTCACGTTGCAATACATTCTCGAGTATTTCGTTGAAATCGGCTTTGTCGCCGCGTGCTGTAAGCTCATCGTATCTGCGTTGTGCGCGTACTTCGGCCGAGGCTATAACGAAAACTTTCATCTCGGCGTTCGGGAATACCGTAGTTCCTATGTCGCGACCATCCATGACTATTCCTTTGGCTTTTCCCATTTCGCGTTGGCGTTCGACCATCTCTTCGCGTACAAAGTCAAGAGTTGCCACCTGGCTTACAAGACGGGAAACTTCGAGCGAACGTATCTCGCGCTCGACGTTTATGCCATTAAGGTATGTTACGGAGTTCTTTGTCTCTGAATCGACTTCAAAAGTAATATGTATATCTTTGATTCTTGCGCGGAGGGCTTCTGTGTCTATTTGCGCTCCGGTAATAAGGTCGTTCTGCATGCAGTAGAGTGCAGTCGCACGATACATGGCTCCGCTATCGAAATACAGATAACCGATGTTGCGGGCCAATGCTTTTGCCATTGTGCTTTTTCCGCATGACGAAAATCCATCAATGGCTATTATGATTTTTTTCATACTTACGGATATTTTTCTGTGAAGGTAGTAAAAAATCTTTCATCTTCAAAGTGAATATGAAAGATTGAACAATAAAGAGTGTGCCGATGTATGCAATTTGCTGTATGAGGCATTGAACTTTACCTTATAAATATTAAGGCCGGCACCAATGCTGAAACCGTCAAGGGTGTTCCTGCTTGCCGAAAGTTCTCGGCTCGCCCGATAATTATAACCTAATGATATATTAAAGTTCTTGCCGATGAGAATGTCTGCTCCAATAATGAAGTGCTTCAGCAGCAACTCTCCGAATTTGTCTTTGCTGCCGTCTGCATTGTAGAAATCATCGCTTTTCCATCGGTGCAGATTGTAGAAAAGAGCCGACAAACGTATCGGTGCATGGTTGAATCCTTTGGTGATACCCAATTGAAAGTCCATAGGCATTATTTCATACTCTTCCTCAAATGCTTTTACCTGTCCGCCAAGATTCTTTCCTGTTATAGAGAACGAAAAGTCCTTTTCTGCGTTGAAATAGTTGATTCCAAGGTCTACTCCAAGTCCCAAGGCGTACATGCTCTCATATTTTGAATATATAAGTTTTCCGGAAACACCTCCGCTCCAACGTTCGCCAAGCAGATAGCTGTATGTGAATGTGAAATCCATGTCTTTTGCAGAGAATGTACCTGTATAGATATTGTCATCTGTGTATCCGTCGAACTTTCCGTAATCGACATATCGTGCAAATATTGCAACCGAAGAGCGTGCTCCGATGGTCTTGTTGAATGCAGCACCGCCCACATTGCAGTCACCCATGTATGACATGTACGAGATATTTATGGTCTTATCGCTTACATTTACGAGAAGTGCCGGATTGTGCATGGTGAGCGTGAGGTCGTCTTCAATGAGCGAAATGTTGTCTCCACCGACGGCTGCGGCATGTGAAGAGTAGGGCAGACGCAGGAAATTGAATGCATATTCGCCTCCTTGTGCCAATGTTATGAGCGGTACGGTCAAAAATATGTAAAAGATAAAATGTCTGAATTTCACTTTGTGGATAATTTGTTTTGTTTTGCAATATATGTGGTCAATTGCTTTGCGAAGATAATGAATTTATTCGTTAAGCAGATAAAATAATCATATAACTTTTGTCGTTATAATAACGCGGAAAAAGTTATTTTATGTTGTCGATTGAAAGAAAATCTTTTGAATTTGAAAAAAAGATTGTATTTCATCGTGTGTATTGAAAAATATTGTTTATTTTTGTCCGTTAGAAAATATATACAATTTTACGATATGAATACAGAGAAAAATCAGCAAGTTAAGAACGGTGAAAACCGTAAATTGGAACTTGAGGTTAAGAAAAGTGCCAAAGTGAATTTGGAACAGCACTCTTTTACATGGCTGTTGATGGGTTTTGTAATAGTTTTTGCTGTAACATTTGCGGTAGTAGAGTTTACAACTTTTGAACAAAAGGAGAAAAAGGAAAAGAAGGCTCAGCAGCAGGCTCTTGATATTCCTATTGATATCTTGGTGCCTTTTACTATTCCCGAGAAAAAAGTGGTTCCTCCTCCCCCCGAAGCAAAGAAAATCGTTGATATTATCGAGATTGTAGAGGATGAGGCTGAAATTGAAGAGAGCGAACTTGTTTCTATCGAGGAGATGGGTGAGGTAGTTGAGATTTCGGATAACGCCAATATTGTCGTAGAAGAGGTTATCGAGGAAGAGCAGGTTTTCCAGGTTGTAGAACAGCAGCCGGAGTTCCCCGGTGGTATGAAAGCCTTGATGAAGTATTTGCAGGACAACATCAGCTACCCGAGAATTTCTCGTGACAACAACTCTCAGGGTCGTTCATTCATCCGTTTCGTCGTTAATGCCGACGGTTCAATTGAGGGTGTTGAGGTGTTGAAGAGTTCCGGTGATATTTATCTTGATAAAGAAGCGCAGCGCGTGGTTAGCGGTATGCCTAAGTGGTCTCCCGGTAAGCAGGCCGGTAAGCCTGTACGTGTGTTCTTTACCTTGCCGGTTGTATTCCGCTTGCAGTAAAAAATATGAAATATGAAAAAGAGGCTGCGATGCAGCCTCTTTTTTTAATTAAATAAATACAGAATTATGTACACTTGGGAAGAATTAAGAGATAAAGTAAATCTTTTTATAGATAACTTGGAGTTTGAGAGAGAGCCCCGTGATTTGTATGCTCCTATAAGATATACGCTGGCACAAAGCGGCAAGCGTGTGCGACCGGTGTTGTTCCTTATGGCATATAATTTATATAAGGAGTGCGTGGATGAGGCACTGTATCCGGCTGTAGCTATGGAGACATACCATAACTACACTCTTATACATGACGATGTTATGGACCGTGCCGATATCCGTCGCGGAATGCCTACCGTATGTGCCAAGTGGGGTGATATACCGGCTATTCTTTCTGGTGATACCATGCTTGTTCTTGCCTATGAGTTTATGGCGCATGTGCTGGCAGACAAGCTGCCGTCTATGTTGGCACTCTTTACAGAAACCGCCAAGCAGATTGGTGACGGACAACAGTATGATATAGAATTCGAAACCCGTGATAATGTTGCTGAAGAGGAGTATCTTGAAATGATTCGCTTGAAGACATCGGTTCTTCTTGCGGCATCGTTAAGATTGGGCGGTATTCTTGCCGGAGCAAGTGACACTGACCAAGAGGCATTGTATGCGTATGGCGAGAAGATGGGGCTTGCGTTTCAATTGCAGGATGACCTGCTCGATGTGTATGCCGATCAGTCGTTGTTCGGTAAAAAGATTGGTGGCGATATTTGTTGTAACAAAAAGACTTTCCTTCTTATAACTGCGTTGAATTTGGCTTCGCCTGAGCAGTTTGCCGAAATGAAACAATGGATGGCCAAGAAGGATTTTGATGAGCAGGAGAAAATAAAATTCTTTACAGATATGTATGACAAGCTCGGTGTAAGGGAAATTTGCGAGAAACGTATCGAGTCTCTTTTTGCCATGTGTGATGAGTATATCGAGAGGATTTCTGTTCCTGATGACAAAAAGGCAAATCTCAAAGCTTTTGCCAACTCCTTGTTGAATAGAAAAGTTTGATATGTATGCCGTATCGTCGATTGCCTAAAACAGACCAGGCACGCATCCGTGCATTGAGGGCGGCTGTTGAAAGCAGTACGCAGAATGGGGTATATACCAATGTGTTGTCGCATAATACCTACTATCGTGCAAAAGATTTCCTTGAGCGTTTTTCGCGTGAAGTTGCGGTTTATCGTCGTTGTGTCGGTGAACAATCGTCGAAAAAAGGTAATAAGGAGTATGATGCCGCATTGAAGAAGGCACGAATGTATGTGTCTCATTTCATACAGGTCCTAAGCATGTCGATAATGCGCGGAGAAATAGCACGCAACAAACGTGCTTATTATGGGTTACCCGAAGATGAGGATACTGTACCGAATCTTTTCTCAGAATCCTCGGTGCTTGAGTGGGGTGTTAAGGTTATAGAAGGCGAACGTCGTCGTCAAGGCGAAGGCGGAGTACCTATATACAATCCTACAATGGGACGCGTTTCTGTTGTCTTTGAGATTTTTAGAGGAATGTACGAAAAACAGCAAACACTCCAACAACGTACAAATGATGCTTTGCGTAATATATCGGATATGCGTTTCGAGGCCGACGAGATTATATTTGATGCTTGGAGTGAGATTGAAAAGACCTTCTCTGCTTTTCAGGGCGAAGAACGTTTGAAGAAATGTGCTGAATATGGAGTGATATATTACGACCGTCCCGATCGTAAAAAGAATAAGGAATAATGGAATTTGTCGATACACATACACATCTGTTTGTCTCGGAATTTGATGAGGATAGAAAGAGTGTGGTACAACGTGCTGCTGAAGCCGGTGTGACAAAATTGTGTCTGCCGTCGATAACTGAGGCATCACTTCCTGCAATAATGAGTATGTGTGAGGAGTATCCCGATGTCTGCTATCCGATGATTGGGTTGCATCCTACAGAACTTGATGATGACTATAAGGATGTGCTGGATCGATTGTATCTTCGCTTGAAGAGCGATAACCGTTATATTGCAATCGGCGAGGTTGGCATTGATTTGTATTGGGATAATACACGTAAAAAGGAACAACTTGATGCGTTCTGCACTCAGATAGAGTGGGCTGCGGAACTTGGTCTGCCGTTAGCGATACATTCTCGCAATGCTTTCAACGAACTGTATGATGTTATGGAATCTTTTCGTGGCAGGGGGCTTACCGGTGTCTTTCATTGTTTCTCCGGCAGCGAGGAGGAAGCACGGAAACTCCTTTCGTTCGAAGGATTCTATTTGGGAATAGGCGGTGTTGTTACATATAAGAAATCGGCATTGCCGGCAGTGTTGGGCAGTGTGCCTCTTGATAGAATTCTGCTTGAAACAGATTCGCCATACCTCCCGCCTGTACCGTTTCGTGGAAAACGCAACGAGAGTGCATACGTGCCATATATAGCAGAGTTCTTGTCCGGTGTGTATGGCACTTCTGTGGATGAGGTGGCACGTATGACAACAGCAAATGCAAAGAAACTTTTCTTTAAATTGAATGAATAATGGAATTCGAGACTATTGATATATTCAACGGGGTGCAACGCCCTATTATTATCGCCGGCCCATGCAGTGCCGAAAGTGAAGAACAGGTTATGTCTGTGGCTTCGGAACTTAAAAACAGAGGAATTACGCTCTTTCGCGCAGGAGTTTGGAAACCGCGTACACGTCCCGGATGTTTCGAGGGTGTCGGACAGGAGGCTTTGCAATGGCTTCAGCGTGTGAAACGTGAATTGGATATTCCTGTTTCTACCGAGGTGGCTACGGCAGTTCATGTTGAACAGGCTCTTGCAGCAGGTGTCGATTTGTTATGGATAGGTGCGCGTACGACGGCCAATCCTTTCGCAGTGCAGGAGATTGCCGATGCATTGCGTGGTGTGGATGTGCCTGTACTTATAAAGAATCCGGTCAATCCCGATGTGGATTTGTGGATAGGTGCTTTTGAACGTATTAACAATGCAGGTGTCAAGCGTCTTGGAGCAATACATCGCGGTTTTTCGGCATACGGTGAAAAGTTCTACCGTAATGCACCTCAGTGGCAGTTGCCAATCGAGTTCCGTCGTCGTTTGGGGAATGTCCCAATGATATGCGACCCCAGCCACATAGGTGGAAAGCGCGAACTTGTATTTTCGTTGTCACAACAGGCTCTCGACCTGAATTTTGACGGTTTGATGATAGAGACACATTGTAATCCTGTATGTGCCCTGAGTGATGCCCGTCAACAGGTTACACCCGATGAACTTGAAATTATATTGGGTAAACTTGTGCATCGTTCTGCCGATGCGGTTAATGCTGACTTCCTCTCTTATCGTAACCGTCTTGATGAAATTGATGACATGCTTATGGAACTGCTTGTCAAACGCATGGCAATTTCGCGCGAGATTGGTGCTGTAAAACGAGAAAAAGGATTGACGGTATTCCAGCCTTTCCGATATAACAAGACTATTGAAAGATATACAAAATATTGCAGTGACAGCAAAATGGATATAGAGGCTGTAAAGAGTATTTTTGAAGCTGTGCATTCCGAAAGTATCCGTCAGCAGTTGCGAGTTGTAAATGAAGGTAATGAGTGATTTTATGGGACGAATTAAGTTTCTGTTTTCCAATGTCTTGTGTTTTTTATTAATGCTGTTTTTGTTTTCGTGTAAAAACGCGGATGTTGACAAGATAGAAGGTAATTCTGTAGATATTCGTTATTCTTCGTTGCTTGAGATTGTCGATTGTGAAGGGTTTACAGTTGTTGACGTGAAGAATCCATGGGGAAAAGGCTTACTCAATCGTTATTTGCTTGTGCCGTCCGACAGTCTGTTGCCGGAGAAACTTCCTGCAGGTGTCGTATTGCGTACTCCGCTTAGTCGTGCGATACTTTTTTCGGGAGTTCATGCTTCGCTGTTCGAAGAGTTGGGTGCTTTGTCTGCGATTGCTGGTGTTTGTGACAGCCGTTATATATATTCACAAAATGTGCAACGTGGGCTTGAGAATGGTGCGGTTCTCGATTGTGGCAGTTCGTTGAATCTTGACAGCGAAGTGGTTATGCAGGTTGCTCCTGATGCAATATTTGTGTTGCCATATGAGAACGGAGGCTATGGAAAACTGGACAGATTCTCTTTCCCCCTTGTTGAGTGTGCTGATTATATGGAGACTTCGCCTCTTGGATGTGCTGAATGGATTCGTTTCTATGGCCGTCTCTTGGGAAATGCCGAAAAGAGCGATTCTATTTTCGATGCTGTATGCAAGGAGTATGAAGAGTTGTCGCAAATGACAGCTGATATTACAGAGCGTCCTAAGCTTATGTGTGAACTCAAAAGCAGTTCGGCGTGGTATGTTCCCGGCAATAAAAGCACTATGGGGCAGATGTATAATGCAGCCGGTGCTGATTATCTGTTTGCGGAGTATGATGTTAATGGCTCTGTGCCTCTCTCGGTAGAGGTTGTGCTTGACAAGGCTGCCGATGCCGATATTTGGCTTTTGAAATATAATTCTGTTTTTGACAAGAAATATCCGGATTTGCTTGCGGAATATGACGGATATGCTCATTTCAAACCTTTTAGGAACAGAAATATATATGCTTGTAATACTCATAGGAACAACATCTTTGAAGAGACAGCTTTTCATCCCGAAAAATTGTTGAGAGAACTTGTTGCTTTGTTTCACCCCATACTGCTTCCTGAATATAAAACCTTATATTATGAAAAGATGCGTTGATAAAAGGGCGATGATATTTCTGTCTCTTGTACTGTTGGTTTTGTCTCTTTTTCTTGCGAATCTGTTTTATGGTTCGGTTGATATCCCATGTAAAGAGATTGTTTCGATACTGTTAGGGGGCGAAGGCGAGCGTGAGGTGTGGCGATTGATTATTCTTGAAACACGTTTGCCACAAGCTGTTACAGCATTGCTTACGGGTATGGCTATCTCTGTTGCCGGTCTTTTGTTGCAAACACTCTTCAATAATCCGCTTGCTGGCCCTGAGGTGCTTGGAATAAATAGTGGTGCCGGGCTTGGTGTAGCTGTCGTGATGCTGCTTATGCAAGGGATGTTTGTTGTAGGTGGTATGGGCTTGGTTGGTTATCTTGCTGTATTTGCCGGGGCGTTTATTGGTGCAGCTGTGATTATTGCTGTTATATTGTTCTTGTCCTCGGTTTTGAAAAATAAAGTCTTTCTGCTGATTGTTGGTGTTGCGGTGGGGTATCTTGCTTCCTCTTTGATATCTGTACTTAACTATTTTGCCACATCCGAAGGCGTTCATTCATATCTTATTTGGGGAATGGGAAGCTTCAGTGCTGTATCGATGGAGCAACTGCCGTTGTATGCAGTGCTTACATTGGTTCTGATAACTGTGTCATTGTTTATGATGAAGCCTCTTAATGCGCTTCTGTTGGGTGATGCCTATGCTCATAATCTTGGTGTGAATGTCAGGGTGGCGCGCCGTGTTCTACTTGCTGTCACAGGTTTGCTTACGGCTGTTGTCACTGCTTTTTGCGGGCCTGTAGCCTTCTTGGGACTTGCTATACCGCATATTGCAAGGATTATGGTTAAAACAAACAATCATAAGGTATTGCTTCCTGCAACGTTGCTGTCGGGTGCTGCGGTTGCGCTTCTGTGCAATGTAGTTTGTCAACTTCCCGGCGAGAATGGTCTGTTGCCTCTTGGCGCAATTACGCCTCTTATAGGAGCTCCTGTTATAATATATGTTGTTCTAAAGAATAAAAATCTCTAAAGTTTTGACACAGAATAGGCTATTTACCTTACTAAATTCTTGTATAAACTGAAAAAAGAGATTATTTTTGCAATCCTTAATCGCGAAAACGATAATATTTGTATTTTACTATCCAATCTTGCTCGTATTTAAAGATTTGTAAGGTTGGGTAATACATCTATTTTTATATCTTTCTCATAAAGAGAAGGATTTCTTGCTAAACAAAATGTTATGAAGATAAAATTAAGAAGTGCACAATCGACCGAAGGCCGTCGTATGGCTGGTGCAAGAGCCTTGTGGATTGCCAATGGTATGAAACGTGAAATGTTCGGTAAGCCCATCATTGCTATTGCGAACTCTTTTACACAGCTTGTTCCCGGACATACACATCTGCACGAGGCAGGTCAGATTGTCAAGGCTGAAATAGAGAAAATGGGCTGTTATGCAGCCGAATTCAATACAATTGCCATTGATGATGGTATTGCTATGGGGCACGATGGTATGTTGTATTCTTTGCCTTCGCGTGATATTATAGCAGACAGCGTCGAGTATATGTGCAATGCCCATAAGGTAGATGCTCTTGTATGTATATCAAATTGCGACAAGATTACTCCGGGTATGCTCATGGCTTCTATGCGTCTGAATATCCCTACAGTTTTTGTTTCGGGTGGTCCAATGGAAAAGGGTACTTGGAAAAACGAAAATCTCGACCTTGTAATAGCAATGGTCAAGGCAGCCGACAATACTGTAAGCGACGAGGAACTTGCCGAAATAGAGAAGCGTTCATGTCCTGGTTGCGGTTCATGTTCAGGAATGTTTACAGCAAACTCCATGAACTCTTTGACAGAGGCTATCGGTCTCTCCTTGCCTGGTAACGGAACAGTACTTGCAACACATGAGAACCGTATCCAATTGTTGAAGGATGCAGCAAAGCATATCGTAGAGAATGCTATGAAATATTATGGTGAGGGCGATGAGAGTGTCCTTCCACGTAGTATTGCCACTCGCGCAGCCTTCATGAATGCTATGACTTTGGATATTGCAATGGGTGGTTCTACAAATACAATCCTTCATCTGTTAGCTGTAGCACAGGAGGCCGGCGTCGATTTCAAAATGGAAGATATAGATGCTCTTAGCCGTAAAGTCCCTTGTCTTTGCAAATTGGCTCCTAACGGTCCTAAATACAGTGTTCAGGATTGCGGACGTGCCGGCGGAATCTTGGGTATCCTTGGTGAATTGGCAAAGGGTGGTTTGCTTGATACAACAGTGAAGCGTGTTACAGGAGCTACACTTGCCGAGGATATAGCAAAATATTGCATTACCTGCGAAACAGTGGATGCTGAAGCTAAACGCATTTATGGAACTGCTCCGGCAAATGTGTTCAGCAATGTGATGGGTTCGCAGAACTGTCATTATGAGACGCTGGACGATGACCGCGAGAACGGTTGCATACGTTCACTCGAAAATGCCTATACAAAAGATGGCGGTCTTGCAATATTGTTCGGTAACATTGCAAAGGATGGATGTGTGGTTAAAACAGCCGGTGTCGATGAAAGCATCTGGAAATTCAGTGGAAAAGCAAAGGTGTTCGATTCGCAGGAGGCTGCCGTTGAGGGTATTCTCGGTGGCGCAGTACAGGCCGGTGATGTCGTTGTAATCATATATGAAGGTCCAAAGGGTGGTCCGGGTATGCAGGAGATGCTTTATCCTACATCTTATATCAAATCACGTCATTTGGGTAAGGAGTGCGCTCTTATCACCGACGGACGTTTCAGTGGCGGTACATCGGGTTTGAGTATCGGACATGTCTCTCCCGAAGCTGCGGCAGGCGGTAATATCGGTAAATTACGCGATGGCGATATTATTGATATTGATATTCCAGCACGTTCTATCAATGTGAGACTCACAGATGAGGAACTTGCAGCCCGCGAAATGTTCCCGATGACACGTGACCGCGTTATTTCAAAGAGCCTCAAGGCGTATGCCAATATGGTAAGTTCAGCCGACAAGGGAGGCGTAAGAATTATTGATTGATTTTATGAGTAAAGAGATTATATCAGGTGGAGAGGCGTTGATGCGCTCTCTTATACATGAAGGTGTCGATACGGTCTTCGGTTATCCCGGTGGCTCTATCATGCCTGTTTTCGATGCCATGTACGACCATCGCACCGACTTTCGTCAGGTGCTTGTGCGTCATGAGCAGGGTGCT
>JAEIGA010004953.1_pt1 | contig 20452 bp, 29 predicted proteins | sample 9270691 | NCBI WGS metagenome assembly JAEIGA01 (sample SAMN17057246, study PRJNA624740) | gut metagenome | biome: biome; isolation source: fecal sample | host: Bos grunniens | place: China: Xizang | collected 2019 | reverse complement strand
TCTCTAAACGTAAAATTAGACGATTCTAGCGACTTTAGTATGTCATCAGTAATTTCCCTTTCACTATTAGGAAAAGCCTCTACACCGAGCTGTAAATTACAAAATTCGCAACAATAATTAACTAAATCGTATAAAGTATATGCTCCTTGTCTTTCGCTTATGTCTTCTGCTACATATGGAATCATAGTAAATAGCATTTTATCATAAGCTACGTAAGAGTATGTTTGAGTATCTTCATTGTACTCTTTTTTATTTACGATAAACATTCCGTAATCTACGTACTCATAACTATTATTAATTTTTAAGCCGAATTTATAGCTAACTAAAGAGCCTATTTTAATATCTTGTTTTACCTCAAAATCAAATTCTTTCATCATAGTCTTTAGTAAGTCGCCGTGTGTAATAACTTTACAAGAATATATATCTTCTGCTGTTATGTTAATATTTGAATCTTGTTTTATTTGTTCAGTTAATATCTTTTGGCCGTCTTCTGTTAATATATATTTATTATTTTCAGTAATGATTTGATAATGATTGTAATAAGTTATGATAGAGTCTATTTCTCTACCCATTTCTTTAATTTGATTTTTATATTCAGCACTAACTTGTTTCATTTACACCCTCCTACTTCTAGCTATAACGCTTATAGAAAAGGATTCATTTGCTCTCGCTACATTTGTAAAAGTGTTTCTATTTGTTGTAGACCAATCTCCTGTGTATGTTGACATTGTAGTCATAGCTCTTTTTACTGGGTCATAATAAGTAGTATTTTGTGTAGCTTTATCTAAAATTGGCGCTATTGTTTCTAATTCAGCTTGTGTTAATGGTACAAAAGTTAATTTTAATTTTGGAAAGATTCCTATGAGTGTACCTGTTTGTGTGCCAGCTAAATTCCTTCCAGAGTCGTTTGACCAAAGTTTATTATAGCCATATTCAACTTCTAATAAGTAATTACCCATATTAACTCCGTCTATTGATAATGAATTTTTATTTAAATACATATTATCACCTATTTCTTAAAAAATTATCGTTATTAGATAATTGATTAACCTTTCTAGCTATTGTTCTACCATCAAGCTTTGTTTCATTAGTTAAATTGATAGTGATATAGCGCCCTATTGTGCTTCCTAACTCTTCTAGTAATTGAGAATCGCTTAAAGGTAATACTGCTTCCCTTCCTCTTTCGCCTGCTATTGCGTTGCCTATAGGTACTCCTCTACCTGGATTATTTAAGATTGTACCTTTAGCCAAAGCAATAGGCTTGATAGGTTTAATATTCAACCCAATTCCACCAATTTTTAGATTATTTAAATTAGCAATCCACAAGTTTAATTTTGCAATTATTAAATTTAAACCAGAAGTTAATCCTTCTTTTAATCCAGAGCCAAAACCTTTGCCTGCCTTTTTGCCTTTTTCTTGTGAAAATGCGTCAAGAACACTACCACCAAAATACCTGACATTTTTATCGGCTCTACTCAAATTAGGGTCTAATCCTTCATTAAGTCCTTTACCATATTGGTCTCCTACGTTTTTACCTTTTTCCCTACTTAATCCTTGTTTTATTTTACTTTCTGCTAAAGTACTATTATTTTCTGCTTTTTTCCAAGCAATATCTAATCCTTCGTTAATGCCTACTCCATATTTTTCAGCTAGTTCTCTTCCTTTTTCTTCACCAAATATTTGTTTCATTTCGTCTGCTGATATAGAGGTTTGCTCAATAAAGCTGTCACATACTTCTTTCCATTTTGCGTCTAGTTCATCTGCGTCTTTGCCCATAGCTACTAATAAAGGCCTTACAACGTGTTTATAAATAAAATCTGCCGTTTGTATTGTTTTAGCTTTAATCCAACCCCAAACAAGTAAAAACACTCCATATATTCCGTAAAAAAGTCCTTCAAATATTTCAAATAATCCTTTTTTTAGGTTTTTAGCACCTTTTTCAACTCTTTCTTTATCTCCAGTTAATGTCCCCATAAATACGTCCCAAAGTCCAGTTATTGTGTCTATTATACCTTGAATTGTTAATGACAAACCAACATTAAGTGATGTAATCCCTCTAACCATATCACCATATTCTCCATATGCTTCATTATAGGCTTGTGGGTCATTTAAGGATTTTTTCATATCTTCAATAGATTTTTTAGCTTCTTTCATTTTTTCTTTTACTTTTTTAGCAAAGTATTCAAGCCCACTTGTATCAAATTTAGGACTTTCAAAACTAGGAGCGCCTATACCTGTATCTGCAGAAGCAGTTGTATTACCTCCTAAAATATTCATTTCGTCAAAGCCAGCTAATTCTTTTCTTATTTCTTTAGCACTATTGCTAGCTGATTTCATAGATTTAGCAAACGCATTTGTTCCCTTAAATAAGTCGTGTCCAAATAATAATCTCCAAATTTTATTAATATATGACATTATTAAATAAACACCATTAATAATAAATTTGACGACAGGTGCTATAGCATTGGCTAATGCCCATTGAATATATTTTATTTGAGAAGCCATATTTTTATCTTGTTGTGAAAGTGTACTCATAGCTCTACTAATCATACTATATGCTCCACGAATACCAAATAAAGCTAACCCCCAACCTGTTACTTTTTTAACGATACCTGTTATTTTATTTGAAATAGTGTCAAGAGCGCTTTGTTGCCTTAATTCATTATTAACTCCTATAATTTCGTTTTTTAAAAGAGATTGTTGTTTTACATTATCTTCGATTTTTGAATTTATATCACTTAAAGCTTTTTCTTGATTTTGAATAACGCCTAAAGTTTCTTTATGCTCGTTTAAATATTTTGATTCTTCTATTTGAAGTTGATTTAATTGCTCTACAGCTTCAAAATATGATTCGCTGTATTTAGGAGCGTTTTCTTGTTGTAAAGCTAATGAGCCTCTTTTGGATTCTATTTGCTCAAGTTTAGCGTTTATATCATTTATTTTTTGCTCTGCTTCTTTAGTATCTAATTCTATTTTAGCTTTTTGTTTTAACAACATTTCGTTGTCTTTTTCATATTTAGAAAGCTCTTTTTTTAATTGTTTAAGTTCGCCTTCTAAATCTTTTGAATCTAATTTAGTTCCTATTGTTATATAGCCGTCCATAAACTACTCCTTTCTAATAAATTGAGCATAAAACTCTCTAGCACTTTGTTCTTGTGCTTGAGTTGCTTTCTTTCTGTTCTTTTTAAGTTCTACAGCCTTTTTAGCTTTTCTTATTTTTTCTCTTTCTCGAGGGTCTTTAATCTCCCCAAGATTAAAAGTTCTTATGTTTCTAACTCTGTTTAATACACAGCAATTACCCATATCGCTATTAGATAAGCCATTTATAAGCTCATAAAATTCCCACCAATGCATATCTGTTTTGTTTAAGTCAATATGATAATCACTCATAAATGAAGCTTTTATATAAGGCATATCTTGTATAAAATCCATATCTTTTGGCTCGTTAGATGTTTCAACATTTTCTACACCACAAGAAAGGTATTTTATAGCTTTTTCTAGCAACATTTCTCTATTTTCAACATCTTCTAAAGCGTCTTCACCAAACAACTTGTAAATAATAGCTAACGCTCTTTCTATGTCGTTTATATTCTCATCTTCTGCTATAGCATTACATTGTATAGCTGTTTTATATGACGTGTTTATTTTGTATTTTTTATCTCTTACTTTCACATACTCTGGGTACATTAAATCACATCATTTTCCGTAGAATCATTGTATAATTCTTTAACTTTATTTGTTAAATTCTCCATACTCTTGTCTATATATGGTGATATTTGATTTACAACAATATCATTTATTTCTTGTAGCGAAGTCAAACCCATTTTACGTCCATTAAGAAGCTTATCTACTCCACCTTCTCCTAGAAACATATCTAAAACTTCTTTTTCTCTTTTAAAGAACTCATTTATAGATTCTAATTTAGCTTGCTCGTTAGAACTTAATAGTTTTTTGCCTTTATGGTCTTGTTTCCTATCAATTATCAAAAATTGATTATTAAGCCATATTCTATTCTTTTTCTCTTTTTCTACTAATTCTTGATAGCGTAATAATAAAGAAGCGTCTTCTAAATCAAATTCTAATACGTTGCCTGTATCATTACCTTCGCTATCTTTTATTCCTAATCTTAATATATTATCTTTTTTTAATTGAATATAATTATTTTCCATTTTCAAACCTCCAAACATAGTTGCCTGCACATTTTCTTTTATGATTACAGGCCAAACTAATATAAGCATAATTAATTCCTGTTTTTTCTCTCTTTCTAAATTTAAAAAAGGAGTCAAGGGCCAATCCCCTCAACCCCTTTAAGGTTTTTATAAACTTGCTGTTGGTGTAAATGTTGGAACACCATTTGTTATGGTAGAAGTTCCTTCTTGTGGGTCGCCATCAAAATAAATTGTATATTCAATAGTATCTCCACTATAAGTGTCAATAACTATAGTACAATCAGTATATTTTGAAGGGTAGTTTCCACCTGTACCACTCCAAGTGTCTATTTCTAATATGTGTGATTTGTAAGCTAATACATCTCTTCCTCTTTCAACAAATTCAAACTCTGGGTCGTTTTTATGACAATTTTGAGTTACTGGCATTTGTTTATCATTTGAAGAATGTTTAGTTCTTGAATTTTTATCTATAATCCATTTGATTCTATCAACGTTAGGATTATATTCAACATTAGCGTTGCCATCTTCTACACCAACACCTACAACAGCCCAAGTTGGTGAATTTGTTGTTGGGGTAGTATCAATGAATCTTACGAATTGTTTTGAGATTATCTCTTCAATTCCAGATGGTGTGTAATCAATGTCCATCAAAATCATTCTTTCTAGCCTCATTATTAAGTGGCATTCCCCTTAATTGTCTTTCGATTAATACTAAATCTTCGTATGCGAGAGGATTAATATAACCAAGTTCATTTAGCTTACGCACTTGGTCAATATTATCAACTTTAACTTCTTCACCTATCAAATAAGGTGTTTCATTCAAGATAAAATTAACTCTAGCTATTATTTTCATTATTCCTCCCAATATGTTATTTGTATTTGTATATCAAACTCTGCTGTGTTTGTTTCAGCATAGTTCATTGTCGCACAATTTAAACATTCAATACTCTTTATATTTTCTATGTTAGGCAATATGCCATTTTTATTATTAGATTCTATAGTCTTTTCAAACTCTTCAAAAAAACCCATATTTTTTAAATTAGTCATAGTAGATTGTGAGTAAGATGTTCTACTTCTAAAAGAATAAACATCTCTTTGAATTTTAGTCCCTATAACCCATTTACTGATTGTTTTTTCCATAGGTATTTTATCTAAAGAATAGTTGTTTGGCTCGTTATCTAAATTATTTGCATTTAAACTAAATTTAGCGTTTTGAGTAAGAGAATTTAAAACGTCAATCAAGTACGCTCTTAATTTAGAAATTCTTTTATCTTCTATTGTCATACTCCACCCCTATCAAAAAATGCTTGCACTTCTTTTACTATTTGTTTCATTTCAGCGCTTTTCATACGTTTGTCCCAACGTGGGCCTGTACCTGCTGTATGATAATTAATTTTTGCACCTGTGTAATGTTTAGGCTTGCCTTTAGGTGAAAACCACCCAATCGGCTCTGCTACTCCCTTCATTTTGATAGGAATATTAGGCCCCATTACACGACCTTCATACATATAATGTGCATAAGGAGATTTGTATGTGATAGAATCAGCAGTTAATTCTACATTGGAGGCCAAATCTCCTGTATCTCTAGGCACATATTTGTCCATATGATTATAGCAAGTTTGAGTAAAAAACTTTTGTACTGGGCCATTAGGGTCATCAAACCCTAATTTAACTTTTATTTTACTAATAGGCTTTAAGTACATTATTTACCCTCTATATGAATATGAGGAGTATTGCCAAAAGTATTATTGTTAACGCTTGTAATAATATATACTTCATAATCATTTAAATCTTCTTGCTCTTCTATATCTAAATCAACTCTACCTTTTACCAAAATATCGCCAACAGAAATATTTGAAATATCAACATCATTTAAGTCATACGGAATACGTACTATTACATTATTAACATTTTGTAAGCCTTTATTAAGGCTAACTCCTTGCCCCCCAAACCACCATATCTTTTCGTAAAAATATCTATCGTAATTTTCTAGTTTAGTATTTGTATCTATTGTTTTATGATACAAAGTTAAGCTATTATTAACAATCATTTTAAACTCCTAAATATAGAATAGGTGTATTATCTACTACTACATTTATTAAATAGGAAAACATCAAATCCTCAATCTCTGCGCTTTTACTAGCAAGAGCGCTTTGAATCTCGCTAGGGCCTAAATATGTGACAGAATAGCCGTCAATACTTTCATTTGCGATTCCATTACTTCTGTTAGTTATTACAAAAGATTGAATAGTGTTCATAATAGCAAACATACACATTTTAACCTCTTGAGGTACTTCCTCTATATCTTTAAGTCTATTTTGAGTTCTTTCGTCAATTCTTTTACGACTTTCAAATTCTAATATATTAAAAGGCATTATGTCTAAAGTGCCACCTAAAGACTTGTATTCCTCGTAATTTAGGTATTGTTCACTAAATTCCATAAATGCCCTCCTTTAACTATAAACTTGCAGTATTGTCTGGTTTTAAACTTGCAAATGGGAATCTAGTATCGCTTTCGTCTTCTGCATTAACAGGATTAGGAATTTCCCAACCTAAACGCATAACCACACGTAAGGCTACCATATCTTCTTGTGCAAGATTATACATTATAGTCCCGTCGCTTGGGTCTTGAATAACTGCTTGGTCTAATACTTTATAAGTAATGTCTTGTCTAATTTGATATACAGCTTGTGAGAAATCACCAGCAATCAAAGTAGAAGCAGTTTTGTCCCAAACTCCGTTGTCCATAAATTCACGTCTTACAGAGCCAATTTCAGTAGTATTTAATGGTTGGCCAGTAGTATCTGTCATCATACGGAATTTTCCTTTTAGTCCAACTCCACCGATTAAACCATTAACTTCATAACCAGATTCTTCAACTTCTGTCATAACATCATTTATATCGCTATATAGATGTCCTGTTTCATCAACTTCTTTTCCTACCTCAATAACAGAAGGTACTAATCCTTTTCTCCAATCAGTAGGTTTATCAACACCAAAGAACATAGCGTTGTCTATTTTTTTAGCAAAAGCTTCTTCAATTCTAGGTTTAACTTCTGCCCAAATATCAATAGAGCTGTCATTTAATACATTCTCTTTGATAGGTACTATTACAGCCAATTCTGCAATATTAATAAATTTTTTGTCCCAAGCTAATTTTGAGATGTTTTTTCTACCATTATCAGTAGTTTCGTCTACGAAATATGCTACAGGTAAGCTATCTAATATTCTTAATTTAGTTTTATCACTTGTAGCGTTAGGTAAACGTCTAAATAATTGTAACGCTTTAGATTTTCTTATTGTTCCTTCAAATAGTTCATTTGCTACTTGAGTTTCAATTAGAGCATCTGCGTCACTTCTTGTAATCATAGCCATTTTAAATTTTCCTTCTAGCCTCTATGATTAGTAAGTGTTACTCCTTATTTGCGTTTCTTATGATATCATTCATAATATCATTAGTAGTTTGTGCTTGTGGTACACCACCTGTTAAGCTTGGTGATGATTGCACTTTTTTAACTTGAGTATCTCCAAAATATTGAGGATTCTCTCTCTTGTAATTCTCAAGCACATCTTGAAAATTGTGTTTGTCGTCTACTTGATTCATAACTTCACTTGTTACAAATTTTGTAAACTCTCTCTTGACATTGCTATCTCTCATCTGCAGTTGAGCGTGCAAGTCTTTGTTTTCATTTGATAATGTTGAGTAGTTTTCTAGTGATTTGTTGTTTTCTTCGATTGTATTATTTAACTGCTTAATGTCATCTTCGTACTTTGAAATCATATCTTTGTACTCTTCATTTTTTTCCTTTAAGCCAGTTAAATATTTTCCGTGTTCTGCCATTATCGTATCAATGGTTTCTGCGTCTAACTCCAAACCTTTTAAAAATTCTCTCATCTACTATTTTCTCCTCCTATCGTTAGTTTTTCGTCCCACGAAGACGTGTGATTTGAAAATTTAAGCCTAATTCTAGCTCATATAAAATATAATAAACTTTTGTTTAGTCTGTCAAGACGAGCTTTTTTATTAGCTTTAAACAAATAAAAAAGAGCTTATTGCTCTTATTTTTTGTTCATATCTTTAAACTCTTCAAATGACATCTTACTTAATGGGTGAGCTTTCATATACTTCTTATATGAGTTCTTTTGTATTCTATCGTATAATTTAGCACTTTCTCTACCTATTAATGATGTATACATATTAAAAGCTTTATCTTCGCTAAATGTTTTACCTTTAGGATTAATCTTTAATTCGTCTAGGAAATCAGCCATATCGCCATTGTAGATTAAATAGCTTCCACCTTCTGCGATTCGTTGTCCTGCTCTCCACATATTAGGCTCGCCCATAGCGTCCATTTGTCTAACAAAAGCTTCTGTAGCTGGTATATCTTCTCCTGTAAAATCGCTTGAATAGTAATCTAAAATGTGAGCTTGTATGTTTTCACTTACTTCTTTACGATTAGATGTACCTTGAGTTTTAATTTCAGTACGCTTAGGCAAATCGTCTTCTACTTTAGTTTTACCTCTGCTACGTATTTTTTCGTTCATTATGTCGTTAGATGATTTTTCTTTGTAATCATCACCCATATTAGCAAAAGGTATATCATACCAAGTTTCTCCAGTTTCTTGGTCTTTAAAAGTTGTTAATAAGCCACTATCTTTGTCTTTCATATTGTTAAGAAGCTCTGTTGATTCCTTAGTCTTCTTTAAATACAAATCTCCTTCGTGGGTATCTATATCTTCTTTAGGTAAAGTAGCTTGTGCTTTTTTCTTCAAATCGCCAACACTAAATTGTTCTTTATTGCTAGTTTTAGAATCTCTCTCTTTTAAAATTTCTTGGTATCTTTCATTTATTTCTCGAACTTGTTTTTCGTCGGAATTATGTCTTTTATAGCCTAATTCTTTGGCTGCTTGCGCCCAAGCGTCTTGTTTCATATTTTCGTATTCTGTTATTTCAGGGTGTTCTTTTATAATTTCTTGGGCTCTTTCGTATATCTCTCGAGATTGTTTTTCGTCCGAAGTATGTCTTTTATAACCTAGTTCCTTTGCGGCTTGTCTATAAGCGTCATCTTTAGTCATACGTTTACTTTCATTTTCTGCTTCGCTTCTTATCTTTCTTTCGTTAATTTCGTTTTCTTTAAGCCTTTCTGCTACTTTGCCTTCTTTTTTGTCTTCTTCATATTGTTCAGCAACTTTTTGCATTGATTCTTTTATAGAATCTTCATCTTCTTTGCTTATTTTCTTAGCAGATTTAAACTTACCAGATTCTTTCATAGCGCTTGCTAAGTCTTGGCCTTCTTTGATAAATACTCTACGGCCACCGATTGTTCTCCAAACTCCTTTTTCGTTTGACATATTTTCTTCCTCCCTTTAAATTAATTGTATTATACTACCATTGTAGTATTGTGTCAATATTACTTTGTTTTCTTCTTGTTGCTTTTCTTTGGCTTTTCTTCTTTTATAATTTCTTCTACTATTTTTGCTTCTTTAGTTGTCTCTTTTTTTGCGACCTCTATGATTTTAACTACAACTTTTTTTAATACATTGTTACCAGTTAAATAATCAGCCATAGATTCATCACATTCAAAGGTATCTCCAACAAATAGTTTTCCTTCTACATCTTTTGCTACTCTCTTAATATTTTTAAGTTTAGCAAAATCCTTTAAATTAAATTTTTCAATAACTTCACACTTTATCATTAATTACTCCTCCTTTTAATATTGTTGGTAAATGTTATTGCCTACTTTTTTAATACATTCTTTGATTCTTTTTTCTAATATTGGAATCATCTCTTTATGTTTTAGCTGTCCTAATAATTGTAATTGGTGACCTATATGACAATAAGCAGAAGCGTCCCAATAATAATTTCTTACTAAAGATACACTATTAGTCGTGTTAGTTCGATTCCATACATAGCATACTTCTTTAAGGTTTACAACTTTATCTAAATCTACGTTATCTGCTTGTCTATAACTCCATACTCTATCTTCCATTAGTGTATCTTCGCAAAAGTAAACTATCTTGTCTTTTCTTATTACTCTTGCCCAAGCAGTACACCATACTTTGTTATCACTCAAGAAAAAGTCTTTATAGTTATTGTATTCGTGGAATTTTGTCATAAATACTCCATTTCTGTCAATAAGTTCTAAACCTATTAACATCATTTCACAATTACGCAATCTTTTATTAATGTTTTCTAACACTTGATTATGTTTCCACCAATCGTCGCTATCTAAAAAACAAATATAATCTATATCTAATTCTTTAGCTCTTTCGATTCCTACGTTTCTGCTACCACCATTATATCTCTTGCGTGTGTTTTTGATTAATTCTATTCTATCGTCTTTATATGATTGTATTGTTTCTATTGAGCTATCAGTAGAACAATCATCTACAATAATTAAATTAAAGTTCTTGTATGTTTGATTTAATATAGATTCTATACAATTTCTTAAAAATGTTTTGCCTTTATAGTCACCTCTATCGTTATTACAATTAGGTACTATTATTGCAAATTTATAATTGTCTATTTTTAATACATCATAATCTTTTTCTTCTATTGTTGCTTTTTTAATGCTATCAATATCATAGCTAGTTAAATTGATGTCAACAAAGTCTATATAATCTTTATGAATACATCTCATATCTATTTCTTTTAGAACAGATAAATTTTCTTTATCAAAAACATAAACATATTCTACATTTTTCTTCTTTTTAATTTTATTATAAGAATCTTTATCAACAGCTATTTTCACATACATACACCCAACTAAAATATAACAAAATAAAATAGAGATTGTAAACACATCTCTATTTAACGAGCCAAACGCTTTCGGTTTCTCTATCTCTGCAATCAAAAGTGTCATATATAACGCCATTCTTTGAGCATACTATATGGCCTCTCATAGTTATTAACAAAGTAGAGTTTGGGAACATTGCACTAACTTCTCCTACGCTCCCATAAACATTATACAAGCGCTTATAAGTTCTATCTAAATAATTACGTACAAAGTCCCTTTTGTCTAGTAAAGTGCCTTCATATTGAGCGATATCACTCAAATAATCATAAACATAATCCCAACTTTTACCAGTTGCACAACTTATGGCTCTAATTACACAATCGTCCTCATATTTATTTAGTGCATTAGCATTATAGTACTTATACATATTATTTCATACTTCTTTGTAATGTTTCTCTTAACATTTGTTTTTGTTGTTCTGTGTCAGCTTCTTCATATAATACGTTTATAAAGTCTTCTAAAGCTTTAACCATATAATGATATGATTTATTAGTTTCTTCTCCTGCACCATATCTTGAGCGTGATTCCATATATCTTCCGTATTCATTACCCATTCTATCAAGAGCTTCATCTCCTCTATATCTCATATCACGCCCTCTAGCTCTATAATCTTCCCCATAGCCTCTATAATTTCTATAGGTATCGCCATAAGTATCATAGCCTGGGCCTCTTCCGTTATAGTTCATATTCTTGTCCTCCTTTGCGTAATGTTTTATTTTTGATAGTTTAAGCAAGTTATCAACATTAGCTGTTGTTAACCCTTGTCCTAATAAAGTCTTAATTGACTCTTCCATTTTTTCTATAACTTTATCTTCCATTTAATTGCTCCTTTCTTTTAAGAGTTTTAATATTTCATTGTTTTGTTCAATTATTTTCTCTAAATATTCTCTATCTTGCTTTTGTAATTCTTGCATTAAATCAGCATTGTTATAATCCTGGAATAAGATTTGTAAACTTAATGCTTGTAATAGCAAAGATATATTGTTAACAGAGTTCATTAAAATCTAACTTTTTCAATTATTAAATTAGCGTTCTTAATTGTTGGGGCAATAGTTTCAACAGCAGGTGTAACACCAGATACAGCAGGCACAGAGCCTATTGTTAATGTTACATTTTCACGAGGGCATAGTCTTATTATTTTAGTAAAAGATATCTCGTTATATTCGTTTGCTGTAGCTACAACAGAATTAGCACTAGCACCTACAATAGGAGTGCCGTTTTCTTTTAAAGCTATTTCTATTTGACCTGTTTCAGCGCTTGTTACGTTGGCGTTAAAAGTTACTCTATATACATTTGATTGGTTACAATTAGAATTACCTAATATTGTATATTGAGCTGTACCTTCGTTATGATTTAACCACCCTTGACAAGTAGCGCTTCTAGTCCTTAATTCGTCATTAAAAAAAGTTATATCGCTAGTATTAGTAGCTAATATTAATGGAAGTTCTTGCACACTTTGAATCATTTTCTCATTCCTTTCTTTATAAATTAAAAAGATAGACTCTTGCCTATCTTCTTTTCTCACATACGAGTTTTAGCAAGACCCTGTATTCAGGTGTATCGTATTCGACTAATTGCATTAAATAAATTGACTATTCACAAAATTACCACAGCCACAGCTATTTCCTAAATTGTTAGGGCAAGTGAATATAGGTTGATTTCCATATACTGGAGTAGTACCTACTGGGCAATTTTTTAATTCGTTATAGATTCTATTTACTATTTGTTCATTTTGAGCTATTTGAGAAGCTTGTCCTCTAGCATATAGAACTTCTTGTCTTAATTGAGCTATTTCATCATTTTTAGCGTCAATCTTATCTTGACATAATTGGTCTAGGATTCGTTGGGTACTAGCAGTTTGATTAGAAATTAAGTCACGTATTCCATTACTTAAAGCTTCTCTATCTGCGCAGTTTTCAGCTAAAATAGTTGAATTTAAATTAGCTAAACCCAAACGATTTTCACAGCAACAATCATCTAATCTACTTCCTATGTTATTAAAACCTTGAAGAGTAGAAATCTGACTATTGAATGCTTGTTGCATATTAGCTATTTGGCGAGCATTAGCAGATGTTTCAGCGTTAGCGAATCCGTTATTAACAGCTCCTACAATATCGCTTGTTGAATTACATAATTGATTTGAGATTCCATAGATTCCGTCTCTTACGCCTTCAATTTGATTACTTAAATGAAGAGTATCAAAGCCGTTATTAGTGTTAGTCATTATGTCTTTTTGCCCATTAGATAACCAAGCAAAATCGTTATTGTAGCCATTACCACCAAAGCCACCAAAACCACCATTGTTAAATAACAAAGCTAGTAAAACTATTGCCCATATGCCGTCACTTCCAAAAAAGCCATTTCCATTATTATTGCCATAAACAGGGTAAGCATAAGGAAAACCAAAACCATTAGCTCCATTAGTAGTAGCAAGTTCAATAGTAGGTGTGATTCCGTTATTTCCGTTCATAATATTCTCCTTTCTATTTTTTTATATCAACACTATTTGTGTTAATACCTATCTTGTCTATGTACTCATCAGGTACACCAAAACCCTTTACAAAGTTTTTAAAAGATGTTATTTGTTGTGCATTATAGTTATTAGTTATGTTATTTAGCAATTCTTGTGGATTATTGCTTTTTCTTGCTTGTTCGTACATTTGAAGAGCTTGTGGATTCTTCATTTTCAGTTGATTCTTTAGTTGATTTATCAATAATTGTGTTGGATTCATCTTCTAATTTCCTTTCCAATTCTTTTATTCGAGCTGTTAAGTAGTCTATTTTTATATCTTTTTCGTCTTTCTCAACGATTTCTTTCATTTCGTAAGCTTTTATATCACCTTTAATGCTTTTAACCCATACAACGCTTAAATCGTTGCTAAAATAAGGAGTATTAGCCACAACTATTTCTTTCTTGACATCTTCAATAGAATTAGCAAACTTCATAGGCGAATTGTTTGTAGGAGCTAACTGGAAATTTTGGGTTAAGTTTGTAGGTTGAGGTAGAGGATTAGATGAAATTTGATTTTTCATTCTCTCTAATTCTGCTATTTGATTGTTAATTCTATCTAAATTAGCTTGATAGTTATAATTGTATGGATTATTAAACATTAAAATCACTCCTAACAAAACAAAAGAAGGCATTGTAAATACGTAAGTGTTTTAAACTTCATATCTACAGCCTCCTTCTGTTAAGAACATTGTAATTGTTATTAAATTTAGATGTTAGACAGACTAATAAAAAAAGAGCATTATATTTTTAATGCTCCTATCATATAGTAGTAAACTTTGTCTAATATCTCTACAATTCTTGGATTATCTATATCAAATTCTTCTACTATCTCTTTAAAAGTTTTATCTTCTCTAAATTTTCTTTTATAAAACAAATACATTTGTGTATCAACTTGCTTTAATCTTTCTTCTGCTTCTATTAATTTTGAATCTATACCATTAAACTTAATATATTCAATTAACTTTTCGTATTTGCTCTCGCTATGTTTTTTATAGCCAAAGAATATTTTCCCTTTTTCTTCCATTACGTTTGGTAATGTGCTAGTAGCGTAACAGCCTAAAGCAGTTAATAAGAAAGTGAATATTATTACTAAAGGCATAGCTATCAAATCTAGCATAACCTTTATACAAATATCTAATAATATAAAAAATAACAAAGTTACTACAAAGCAATTATTCAACCCTATAGCGTGTATAGGTTCTTTTAGATTAGCTCTTACAACTAAATAAAATGGCACTTGAATAATACTTAATATTAATCCTATCAAACTAAAAGGGAATAGATTAAATAATACTGCAATTATAAACAGCACTATCATAACCAAATTCCCATAAGCTCGGTAAGATAGTTTGTCTAAATCAAACATTCTAACACCTCAATTATCTTTTCTTTCCAAAAAACCATTTTCCTGGCCAATCACCCATACTATTCACCTCCAAACTTTTAGCAATAATAGAACGCTTACTATAATAACGTAAAAGTATACTAATACACTAAAAATATATCTTACATAAAAATTGTTATTGTCCCACATTTGTTTCAATTTTATATACATTATTTCTAGCGTATTTCTGCTTAATAGTACTATACCGACTTTGACAATTTGAAATGTCATAGTCACAGCGAAATGGTTTAATCCTATTAATTTATACATTAATACATAAATCAAAAGCTCTACAGCTAATGATATAAACAACATCAAAATTATAATAAACATATCAAACAAACTTGTTTTGATTCTTACGATATATTTCATAGCTAATAAAATTAACACCACTAAAAACAGATAACTAATTAAATTTCTCATATTAATAAAAATTCCTAACGCTGTGATAATCATAAAAGCTATAAAATATTTGTGAAATTTGCCTTCTTTTCTAGTAAATGTCATAAATAGACTATAATATAATACTTCTAATAGTAGAACTATTATATTCATCAACATATTATCACCCCTTTCTATAATATGTCTGTTTTAACTATCTTCCAGCCTTTCATTTTATCTGCTAGCGTATGTATGTAGTCGTCACCCTTTAAAGATTCATAAGAACTTAACATATTAAGCCAGTTTTTATATACATAATCAGGAATCTCTTTACCAACTTCATATCTAAAAAATGTGTTTGTTAATTGGTTTTGAAGTAGCGTCAATAACGCTTGGTTTTGGATTTCTTCATTGCCTTTCGCATTTTTTATTCTTTCTTTGTAGTTTTTTAACGAGCTAATACAATACCCCAACAATGTTGTAAGTAAGAAGGTAATAATTGTACTTATAATTTTTTCAATCATATAACCAAACCCTTTCCCTCTTACTCAAAAATAAATATATATCATTATTCTAAAAAATGCAAAAAGAGAAGTATTTAGCTACTTCTCTGTATAAGGGGTCACCTACTCGAGGCAATTTAATTATAGAACAATTAACTTTAATAAGTCAAAACACTTTTATTTACGAATAAAGTTGAGTCTTTCTACTTTTGTACGTAGCCCACTTTTTTTAGATAGTTCAAAATATTTATTTGTAAGTTGTGTTAATTTTTGCGTAGCTAATAATTCTTCATCTTCATCTTTACTAGCTCTAGCCATAATTTGTCTGTCTTTTTGTTTTCTTATAGCTGTTTCTAGTTTACGTTGCATCTGTAAACCTTGATAATTTGTATAGTGTTTGCCGTCTATTTCAAATCCTTTATTATTTTTATCGTTTATTTCTTTAAGCTGTTTGTCTGTGTATTGAGGTTTACTAATACCCAATACAACATTATAAACATAGTGATAACAATTAAGTTGTCCTATTGGTCTATAATCATCAGTTAAATCACCATTTTTAAGCTGTCTATGTATATCTATTACTTTACCTTTATAGTCTTTAGCTACTCCAGTTTCTTGTAGCTTTTCAAATTCTCCTCTTTCTATTAAATTGCCATTTTCATCATATTTATTAATACTAAATTGATGCCCTTGTACTTCTTCGTGGTCAGGAGCAGGATTATTATGTACGCTTACTTCAATTCCGTCTGCACCAAACTCTTCGCCAAATTGTTGCTGTAAAGTCATAGAAAAATCTCTTAATGCGCCTCTTAAATTCATTCTTACACTAGAATCTAATCGCCTATGATAGCCTGACTCCCATTCTATCGTTTTAATACCACTAGCAGATAATTCTCTTACTGCTTTAGTTAATGCACTATTAAACGATTCTTTGCCTTGTATTAACGCTGTAGCAGAATCGTCTATTACTTCTTGATATGCTTGAGCTAAAGGCGTAAATACTTTTTTACCATTCTTTGTTTTAACGAATCCCAAAGTGTTAGATAAATTTCTATAAGTATCTTGAGTTATTTTAGCTATAGCTCTTACTTGCTCTTGCAATGCTATATTTTTTTCATACGGAATATAATTCATTCCTCTATATTCATAGAATTGTTGAGCAAATGCTAGATTCTTTTTAGCTACTTTTTCAAATATAGCTAATATTTCTTTTTCGTTTAAATTAGTTATTTTAGCTAATTCTTTAACTATTTTATCGTAATCTCCACCATATTTTAGAATCATAGCTAAATCATAAGCTCTCGAAGGAGGTACATCTCCTATCTCGGCTAATACTTCACCTATCTTTTTTAAAGTAAACGTATTAACTCTTTCAATGCGCCTTACTATTTCTTCTGTTAATTGTTCTATAACTTCATCATTTAACATTATTCACCAACCAACTCTTCTGTTGTAGGATTGCTAGCTTCTATTTCTTCTATTTTCTTCTTTGCAATCTCTTCTGTTTCTCCAAATATTTTCATTCTATATTCAATTTTACTTAATAAACCTGCGCTTACTTCTCTCATAGCTCTATTAGATTCAGTTTCTTTATCTTCTATGATTGAGTCATCAAATTGTATAACCATATCTTCTGTGTTTACATTATATTTACCAAATTTAGTTGAAGCATAAGCAACAGCCTCTACTAAATCATAAATAGATGATTCATAGCCTACTTCTAATTTCTTTTTACGTCTAAATAGTTTAGAATTGCTACTTACTACTGCTGTAGCTGTAGACAAGTTTGTTCCGTCAAAGTGATAATGATTCTCCCCAAACCCTACTTTATTACCTAGTAAATTAAGTTCCATATTAAGTGTTTCTATTTGTTGTGCTGTTCTTAATTGGTCACTTTCGCTTTGTATTAAATCGTCTTTTGTAGCTCCTTTAGGTAGTTGATATATCGCTACATCATTTTTATCAAATACTTTCTTTTGAGTTCCGTCTTCATAAGTAAACATATCAGCTCTAGCAAATATACGCTTTCTACCTAATAACAACTCGTTTTTTAATTCGTCAAATGCAATGTCAACAGCTTGTAAATTATCTATAGCATTTGCATAATGTGGAATCCCAAATGGGCTATTCTTAAACAGATTATTTGTTAGCAATGGTTTAAATATAGCAAACCATTTTTTGTCGCTTTGAGTTTTAAACTCTCTCATTGTTTTGTCTAGTTCTATTTCTGTTAGTGTGTTATTAGTATCTTTGAATAGGTGATTGATAATAACATAATTATTAGAATTATCTAACTTATGCACAGATAAAACAATATAGTTTTCGCCTTTTATTGTTTCTCTTGAAGCAAATGCACACTCTGTAATGCCTTTATTACTCCAAGTTAATGGGTAAATGTTATCAACATCTACTAAATCTACTCTAGTTTTAGCCTCGCTTACATCTAAAGTCATACTATCGTTGTTTTCTATAATGTCGTATACACCTGTAACAAGTGCTGATGTACCCAAAGCTCCACATTTTTCTATTGCATTATTTATTAGTACATATAAATCTAATGAGTTCATCAAATCATCAAAGTCTTTTTGCCCTTTTTCGTCTTTAAGAGATATTTTACATTTTTCGCTCCAGTTAATATCGCTCCAATCCTCACTTATTTCTTTTGCCATATTAAGCGTGAATCTCTTTTGTGGAATCTTTGTGTCACCATTGTAAATATAATAATTATGAAAATCTTTTACATTACCTTCATACCAACTTCTCCACTTTCTAAAATAGCTTTCCATTGCTTTTCTGCAGTCAGTATTATAACCATATTCTTTAGTTAAAAAATCGTCTAATTTCATCTAATCACTTCCTTATTTAGTCTTCTTACTCTTTTTCTTAATTGTTACGCCTTTGCCTGTGTCTACGAATTGCCAACCTTTTTTCTTTTCGTCTGCTATTTCTTTCATAGTTTTATTTTTTTTCATCTTCTATCACCTCATATGTTAGTAATATTTTGCCATACTCTTTTTCTAAACCTTTTATTTTGCTTTCTTGAAATCCAACATCTTTTAGAATCATTTTTTTATTGCGCCCTAATATAGCTTCATATTCTCCTAGATTATCTGCTACAAACATTTTAGTCCCTTTGGGTAAATTAAGTTTCATTTTGACAGCTAAATTATTAAACATTCCGTTGCCACTTTCATTTAAAGAAAAAGATGTATAAGCTTTTGACGACAATTCACTTCCTATAAATTCTTTCATACTATCTGCAATTTTGCTTCTATCTATTTGCCCATAAGGGATTTCTAGGCTATACGCATTTCTTAAATATGTCATATCTACAAATCGAGTGCCTGCCATTTTCTCTTTAACTTCATAAGTTTCACAAGCTTTGTCTAACGCTTTTATAATTGGTTTGTCTATAGCAAAATCTTTATCTTCTCGTAAATGTTCGTTAAGGTCTGTGCTATAACTTTGCCCAACATACCATTCCTTAATTGTTTCTATATCTTCTTTGCTTATTTTCTCGCTATAATAACTTTCGTCGCTCATCTCGTTGTATAAGTCGTCACCTTCAAGCGTATTGTCTATTTTATAAGGGAAATCATCTTTATATTCTTTCGATTCTTTCCCTTTGCTTCTAATAAAAGCGTCCATAGGAGATTGACCTTCTTTTAAAAAGATGTGTCTGCCATTAATTGTAATCCACTTGCCTTCGTCCATTTCTTCACCTCTTTTTTAGAATCTCGTTACATTTTCTAGGAGCTAACTCTCTTATAACATATTCTGTTATTCTATTTAAGTTGGGTTGTAATTGCCAATAAACATCTATCTTTTGCTCAAAGGCTTTGCCAATCCAATTAGACACAATAACTTCATATTCACATCTGCTCCAGTATCTACTCATTAAACTTATATCTATTTCCTTTTTAATTTCGTCATAATCAGCATTTTTTCTTATTAGTTTCTTTACTCTCTCTATTAGTGTGTCATATAAAACATTCGCATATTTGAGCTTATTAGTGTTAGATTCTTGATAGAAAGCATACCACTCAAGTTTTTTCATTTTCTTTTTCCTTTCTGCGCTGTTTCTCTTCTTCAAACATCTTTCTAGTATTTTCTGGCTCTAACACTTCAAAATCTTCTAAATTGCCAATGATTCTATAATAATATTCAGTTTCATCTATAGCTATCGTTTTACAAGAACATTCTATATATGTTCCTTTTTTATCACCTTCAATTATATCTCCACATTTATTGCATTTTATTTTTGTCATATAATCACCCTCTAATGTTTCTAATTAATTTGTCATAGAATGGGAACATTGAATATTCGCTAGCGTCTAAATCATCTACAGGAGTAGTGCCGTCATCTAATCTTTCGTCTTCGTGCTTATCGTCCCATAGGGCTTGTGTATAAGCTTCTATTAAGTATTTGCACTTTCTTAATATAAATCTTCTTACTTGACCAAATAGCTGGCAATCTAGCTCTATTCTATCTACAATTCTACCTTTTATACAATCGTCTACAAATAAGGGTATTGAATGCTCTTGTAAATACTTATTAAGTCCAAACGTAATAACTTGCCCTAATGCTCCATAGTCAGCGTAACAATGAGTCACTTTGCCATATTCTTCTTTAACTCTCTTATAAAACTCAACAAACTTTTCATACATCTGTTCTGGAGAATGTAAGCCTGTTAGTTTTTCTTCAT
>JAEIGA010004952.1_pt1 | contig 20452 bp, 22 predicted proteins | sample 9270691 | NCBI WGS metagenome assembly JAEIGA01 (sample SAMN17057246, study PRJNA624740) | gut metagenome | biome: biome; isolation source: fecal sample | host: Bos grunniens | place: China: Xizang | collected 2019 | reverse complement strand
GGTTTTTTCTACAACCTCGTTAATTCTTACGCGGTGATCTCCTGCCGGGATAGGTGAAAAATCGTTTGCGGAATAGTCCGCGGGGTTAAATGTCCAATTTGCCATAATAAAAATCTCCTTTTTCAATTAGTTTTTAGGGGCGGTAAAAATATCTTCTGGCATACAATTTTTGCGTAGGTAAAGCTGATCCTTACCCATCATTGTGGGGTTGCCCCCCTCAGTGATGAAATACCACTGCCTTTTGTTCTGTTTGTCGTTCGCGGAGGTAACGTATGCAACGATGTTGCACAGACCGCATACTTGCTGTTTGATTTTGGACGGGAGCATAGGGGAAACACGGTTTACCATTTCTCCCGACGGGAGAGTAACCATCTCGACATCCTCCCAACAGTTGAAAATGCAATTTGTGGCGCAGAACGCAGCCTTTCGAACGAGGAATTTTACCTTCGTATAAATAGCAAGGTAGTGTTGACGGATATCGCCCGAAAAACCATTTTCACGGATCTCAACGATATACGCGTCAATCAGGTCGGTGAGGCAGTCAACAATGATATTGTCGTATTGCTTGCTTGTGGTGGCTTTTTCAAACTCGTCCACAAACTCTTTGAAGTTCTTCACTTCTATGATAGTGAGATTGGGACGGTCGAAATTGTCCAACACCCTTGCTGAATTATCACTGCTCAAAAGCAGGGATTTTCCCGGAATACGAGTGGTGTTGATTGTCTTACCGGAGCCGGGCGCTCCGTAAACGATTGCTGTTGCCATTCTTGATGGTCTCTCCTTCCATATATTTAAATGTTGCCGTTCATAGCATTTATCTGCGCGGCACTCATGCCGAACAAATCTGTATCAATGGGTTCTGTGATGATTTTGGTGGTGGTGCAATAATCGCATCCATATTCCTCACAGCGTCGGGGAGGGAGTTCCCCTGTCTTAATCTTCTGAAATCTCGGCGCAAGAGTTTTCACCGTATCAAGAGCCTTGTCCATGTTGAACTGACTGATTTGACCGAGCGCCAAATGCGCGGGAGATTCCTTTGTGGCGACGTTGAATATAAATGGTAGGCGCTTGCCGATATTCTGTCGCACAATTTCTTGGTAGACGGCTGCCTGAATGTCATATCCCCAATATTCAATCATCGGAGTGAATAGGTTAGGGGAGCGTAGGCTTGCCATATACTTTAAATCGGTTATGTATTCGTCGGGATCGAAGCTGTCCATTTTAATTTTGAAGGGAACACCTTCGATTTCACCTGTCATAATGACTTGGTGCTGACCGCTTATGTAATGCATCATTTTCGGCTGTTGCCGGATGCGCGCTATGGTCTCGTTGGCTTGTGCTATGTCAGCGTAGGGATCACCGTTCTTTTTGAACAAATCCCCGCGGTGTTCCTCTACAAAGGCATCCTGAGATTCCTTTTTTCCTGTTAGCATCTCGTCCACATACGAGCCGAGCAACAAGGCGCGTCCATATTCAGGAGTGAACTCCCCGCGGAGTTCTGCCATTGCCGCCGCCTCGCATTTCTGAAAGGCTTTGAACTGTGACACACTGAAATAAGTTTTGTTCGCCTCATTAGAGTAATAATTTTCATCTGTGACTTTCACGGATCCGCTTTGTACTCCTTTCTACATTATTAGAATGGTGAAGCCGCCATAGTGTGCGGTTGTAATCCTTGCTACAAACAAGATTAATGAACGAGCTTTTCAGTCTTTTCAGCATTTTTCATCCTCTTCTTCTGTATGACATCCTTTAGTAACTCGGCGGCAGCGTCATGTAGTCTTTTCATGCGACGTGCGTTTTCCTCATCGGTTATGTCAGGCTCATACACGCGTACCACCATATTGGGATAGTAAAAAATTCTCGATGGTTCTCTTGGTTCGGTATCGTTTTTCATATGTAGCCTCCTTTTTAATAGTCGCACATCATGCGACTGTCAAGTTAAAAAAATTTCTCGTGCCTCTTCGTCGGTCAACGAGAGAAGTTCTTTAAGCTTTTTGGCTTCGCCAATCGTGATCTTTTCGAAGTTATTGAGCTTCCGGTACATAGTGGAACGGTCAATACCAAGGATTTCGGCCACAGTTCCTACACTTACACCTTGCTCAACAAACTTCGCACGCAATTTCCGTAGATTCATGATGGATAATCCTTTCTGTAATTTTTACCACAACTAGTCGCGTGCCGTGCGACTAATTGTATTCTAGCGCAAATTTTTTCGTTTGTCAATACCTTTTGGGATCGTGATGCGACAATTTACAAATTGTTAACAGTTTATTTGTTGCAATTGCGCGACTATTGTTATATACTGTATACACAACACGAAGAAAGAGGTGAAAACATGAATATTGGAGAACGCATCAAAGCGCGCCGAAAAGAATTGAAAGTGAGTGCGGATAAACTCGCGAAGGCAATTGGAAAAGATCGTTCTACTATCTTTAGATATGAGAAAGGGGAGATTGAAAATCTGCCGCTCGATATTTTAGAGCCGATTGCAAAAGCTTTGCATACAACTCCTTCTTATCTGATGGGGTGGGTAGGCGAAGATGTAGAAAAAAGAAATAGCAGTATCGCGAACATTGTTTTGGAGCTGAGAAAAGACGATGAGATGATATCGTTGGTGGAAGCGATGTTGAAGCTTGCCCCTGAGCAGCGCCAAGTCGTTGCGGCATTGAGCGAAGATAAGGAACTCTACTCAATGTTGGAGAAGGTTGCGAAACTTGACGCTGAGAAGCGCAAAGCGTTTAAGACTGTGTTGAATGTGTTTGAAGCAACTGAAAAATAAGGTCGAGTAAATCTGAGTCGTCGGTTTTGTTTATTTTGTCAATAATGAGGATCTTAATACATTTATCGATGGCGCTCAAGGTGAAACTCTCCTTTCATTGTCAGGAACGAATGTTCTGAGAATTATTATAAGTTTTAACAAAATGAATATCCAGAAGAAATTGTTTCCATTGTCATATTTCAGTGAAATGTATTATATCACAGCAACTCAAAATAAATTGTCGAACGAAAGGGAGAATATTAAATGTTTTATCAACCTGAATTGGATCTAAAGCCCGAGGAAATACTAGAGTATTTAAGAAAGTCACGAACGGACGATCCGACGCTTGAAGTGGCTGAAATTCTTGCAAGGCATGAAACCATCCTCGATGAATATGCCGAGAGAACATGGGGAGCAAAAGTTCCCGAATCACAAAAAATGAGGGAAATCGTTTCGGGCGAGACTATTGATAGCCGTCCTGAACTCCTAAAAATCTTGAAAATGATAGAGTCACCAAAAATAAAAGGTGTCCTGCTCGTTGAAGTTCAACGTCTCGGACGACCGGATTTGGAGGATATCGGTAGACTCTCAAAACTGTTCCGCTATACGAATACACTTGTCATTACACCGCAAAAAACTTTTGACCTTCGAAACGAATACGATAGAGAAGCGTTCGAAAGGGAATTGATGCGCGGTAACGAGTATCTTGAATATACGAAGAAGATTATGAACCGTGGACGTTTGCTGTCCGTACAGCAAGGTAACTTTATCGGTACGAAACCTCCATACGGATATGACAAAGATATAATTATGGAAGGAAAGAAGAAGTGCCACACTCTTAAAATCAACGAGGCTGAGGCGAATGTTGTTCGCATGGTGTTTGATATGTATGTCAACAAAGATATGGGGCGAGTAAACATAGCGCATCATTTGAACGAATTGGGAGTGCCTACTCGCACGGGGGCATTGTGGTCGCAAGACACGTTGAAAACCATGCTTGCAAACGAACATTACATAGGTAAGGTTCGTTGGAATTGGAGAAAGACGGTTACGGTCGTAGAGGATGGAGAAATCAAAAAAGTTCGTCCTAAAACAGAGGTAGGAGAATATCTCGTATACGACGGAAAGCACCCCGCGATTATCAGCGATGAGCTTTTCCAAGCTGCCCGAGATAAGCAAGTGCGTAAACATGTAGTAAAATCAAAAACCAAAGTAAGGAATCCTCTCGCGGGACTTTTGTTCTGTCAGTGCGGTAGAGCAATGTCTTATAGAACTTACTCGTCTCATAATTCAGCGCCAAGATTATTATGCGACAATCAAGTATACTGCAAAACCTCATCTTGCTTATACGAGGAAATACTTGACCGGGTTCGCACTACATTAAATCAATGTGTAAAAGATTTTGAGGTTCGAATCAAAGCCGATGATAAGAACTCACAGCAATTACACGAAAATCTTATCAAGCGCCTGAAATTGAAAATGGAAGAACTAAATAAAAAAGAAATGAATCAGTGGGAGAAATATTCTGAGGAAGAAATGCCGAAGGAGATTTTTGATAAACTGAACGAAAAGGTTCTGAAAGAAAAAGATGAGGTGCAACAAGCTCTATGCAAGGCTTACGAATCCATGCCCGAGCCGATTGACTATGAGGAACAAATGATACGATTCAAGACGGCATTGGAAGCCCTCGATGATCCCGAAGCTTCACCTGAAAAGAAAAACAAACTCTTAAAGCAATGCATCGAGCGAATTGATTATAATAGGGAAAAATCCGTAAGAATAAGAAGTAAGCAAATCCGTTATTACGATAAGGAACTGAAACAAACTCGTTACTATTCACCCCTCCAAACAGGCGGTAATTGGACGAATCCGGAAATACAACTTGCCTTCAAATTAGCAGTCAGAATTAATGACTAATTTTTTTGGTCAATCATCTCCATAAGAGGGGCGCTAGTTCACACGCACCCCCGTTATGGAAATAGTCAAAACTACAAAAAATCCCCTAAAAATCAAGGTTTTTGGGGGATTTTTTTGCATATCTTAATCATTTTGCTTCCTTTTGATATAGTAATTATGTGTATCGATAATCTCATCTTTGAGGGAATCCACTTTATCCCTAAGAGTTTCAACTTTGTTTTTGAGAGCACCATTCTCTTCGAGAAGGGTATCACGCTCGGCTTTGAGGGAAAGAATTTCCGCTTGCAAGGACACAAAGCTTCTATCGCCCATATAAAATATTTCCCAAAGCTCGATACCGAGGGGCTTACACAATTTATCTAATGTATCAACGCGTGGGGAATCTTTATCGGGATTGTCCGGATGAATAATTCGATTGATTGTATCAATGGATACACCGCTTTCTTCCGACCACTTTTTATATGTGATTCCTTTTTCGTCTCTAATTTCTTCAAGTCTATCGCGGTACATAATGGAAGCCTTTCTATTGGCATATTTGCGTATTCGATACGGAAATTTGATTATTCACACAGAAAATTCTCTTTCGAAAACGGCAAATATGATTATTGATTTTTTGGTTCGACCGATGTATAATTAAATCAGAAAATAAATTGTCAGAATATTCTGATAAATTATTATATCATAAAAACATTTTTTTGTCAAGAGGAAGGAAGACAGCTATGGAAGAAAGCGACCTTGTGGTTATGAGGCAGATGATCGGTAAAGCAGTTGAGGAATGTGTCGATATGGAAACACTCGATCTTATATATAAAATTCTAATAGCTGATGATATACGATGAGGTGGGGAAGAACCCCACCTCTTTTATTATTGCTTCCAACAATTTCTTAATCAAACTTGACATTTCTTTCCAATTGTGTTACAATGCGACGAGATCCGATGGCAAAAGACCACGTATGGGGCTATCCCTCGTGGTCTATTTTTTTTGCTCGGTAATCAGAAAGGAGGGATTTCTATATGCGATTATTTTTACAAGAAAGGAGGTGTGAAATAATATAAATGGCGCGAAAATTAGATGCTGAACGAATTGAACAGGCTCGACACAAAAGCGAAAAAACGAATAATCGCCGTGAGGAAGAAAAACAGCGGATACAAGAAACCATCGCCAAAAACAGGCGAGGGGAACGCAAAGGTCGTGTGATTATGCCGGAGCGTAAAGAGTATGTTTTTCAAGAGGCTCCCAAGGTGCGCGTGGCAGCTTACTGTCGCGTAAGCACAGCGGAAGAGGCGCAGGTAGGTAGTTTTGAAATGCAAGTACAACATTTTCAGTCGGTTATAGAGAATAACCCCAATTATGAATTAGTGAAAATCTATACGGACGAGGGCATTAGTGGAACTTCCGTTGACAAGCGTAAGGGGTTTCAAGAAATGATTGAGGATGCCGTTTCCGGGAAAATTGATCTGATCCTCACTAAGAGCATTAGCCGATTCGGTCGAAACATAGTGGATATTCTCACTACGCTTCGTAAGCTGAGTGATCTCAATCCCCCGGTTGCCGTGAATTTTGAATCCGAGGGTATCAACACAAGCGACGGTAGAAACAAGTTGGTTATATCCATTTTGTCGGCGTTGGCTGAATTGGAAAGTCAACAAAAGAGCATCGCTATCAAAGAAGGTATTCGATATCGTATGCAAGAAGGGTTGTATAAGTTTTCGGTGAAAAACACCATCGGTTATTATCGAGATTATAGCGGTAGGCTCAAAATTGAGCCTGCGGAAGCAGAAATTGTACGTTATATTTTTGATAGTTTTATAGACGGTGCAAGTCCGCAACAAATTGCAACATCTCTTACCAAGCAAGGAATCCGCTCACCAAAAGGTATGGATTGTTGGCGTGCGGGTACGATTCGCGGTATTCTCGGCAACGAAAAATACTGCGGCGATGTCTTATACCAAAAGACATACTCTAAAGATTATCTGTCACATAAAACGGTGAAAAATCGCGATGTACTCCCGCAATGGTATTGGGAAAATAACCACCCTGCCATTATCAAACGCGAACAGTGGAACAAAGCGCGGGCGCTGTTGAGTGCAGGGCGTTTCCGTTATGGTAAGAATCCTATTCACGCAATGCCAAAAAAATTCACGGTGGCAAAGGTCAAATCCGGTGTTCTATGCGGATATTTTCTGTTGGATATGACTTGGACAAAAGAAGAACACAAGCAATTTATCAAAATTATGAAAAGTATTAATGAACTTGATAACAATCAAGAAGAAAGGAACTAATATGAAAATCGATTTTTCCTCTATCAACCTCGAAATTGTGGACATCAACATCAATTCCTCCCCCGATATTTTTATCAATCAAAGCCACGTTTCATTCAGCAAGCGAGTCCTAGAAGACTTAAATTATCCCCCATTTGTTCAGTATTGCGTGGATGCCTCTCACAAAATTTTTGCAATCCGTGCTTGCAAGGGAAGCGAAATAAAAGCCGCCCCATTTTCAAAACCAAAGGGAGAACAAGCGAAGAATATTACATGCACAAACAGAAACTTGCGTGATACGATGCTTGCTCTAATCCCCAATGGCGATACCAATCAGCGCTATAAGATCACCGGTGAATACGACGCTGAAAACCGTGTGATTTATTTTGATATGACTACTGCGGAGGTATGTAGTTATTTCAGGAACTCAGCCGAATAAGAAATCGTTCAAAACGCCCCCGAGAAATCGGGGGCGTTACCTTTATCCCTTCTGGAGAGATTTTATGCATTGGTTTTACCGGCAAAAGACCACGCATAGGAGCTATCTGTCCCTCAGCGATGATAGTGGTTGTGAAAATACTACTCAAATGAGACAAAAAAGCCCCGAAAAACAAGTTCTTCGGTGGCTTTTTGATTGTTTGTTAACTTTTAGTGTGAGACTTATTTTTCCATATAAACAATGACATTTGCAGTTGAACCAACATAGCACATTTGCTTTACTTCATAACCCTGAGCAAGAAAGCTGTCAATTTCTCTTTCGTGAGAGGGGGCATCAAAAACAGACACACTGCTATAAGGACTGGTCTTAAGTTTGTGGTAAACAGTAGAGTCGTAACCTTGAATAATAATTAGTTTGCATTTTTTCATAATTGCTTCTCCTTTTTATTTTACCGTAAAGATATAAAAAAGTATCTTATTATACCACAGAGAAATCTTTTTGTCAATAGAAAAGGAGAAAAAATATGGAAGACAGCGACCTTGTGGTTATGAGGCAGATGATCGGTAAAGCAGTTGAGGAATGTGTCGATATGGAAACACTCGATCTTATATATAAAATTCTAATAGCTGATGATATACGATGAGGTGGGGAAGAACCCCACCTCTTTTCATTATCCATTCCATCGTGATTTTGTAGCGCGAACATCAATGTGGGTAAAGGTATCATAAATGCCGATACCGCCCTTTTTAGGGAGCAAGGTTTCGGCATACTCCGCTACCTTTTTTGGCGAGATCCCATTTATCTTAATATCCGCTGCCATGCCGTATAGGTGCTGTGAGTAGGTAGTACCGCCCACCGCCTTATTCCTCGTAGGCGTTCTGTAAGCTGACGTGATCGTAACGGCTCGTCCAAAATGGCTTCGGATTTTTTGCAGAATATCCACCAATTCTGTTGCTATAAAAATAGGATCCGATCCGTCCGAACACGCAAACTCTCGCACTCGGAAGTTAGTAGATAATTTTTTCTCTCCGTCTTTCGCCTTGGAATATACCTTAATCGTAGCCAAGGAACTCACACCTTTCCGCTTATGCTAGTTTCCATTGCTTTGTTGTCATATAGTTTGTAATGAGCATTGCGCCCTCGTCGGTGCTTTCGCATACGACGAAAGGGGATTTCGCATCTATCAAATCATCCTCTGCGCGCATTGCGTCTGTAACGTCTACAAGCTTCACGTACACATCGGCAAGCTTTGCAAGATTCGCAGAGCCGATTGTGAGCGTGCGAGAAGCACCCATGTTATGACACTCTTTGCATAAACTCAAAAGAGATTCCAGAGTGAGCAAATGCCCGTAAGAAGTTCCCGAACCGACTTGAAGATCTACTTTGATATTACGAATCCAACACTCGGTCAACGCGGAACAATTATAAAACATTTTGTTAACGCGGCTGGCTGTTGTAATGGCCCGCAAATCAAGGGCGGGAACGTGTTCAAGCATTGTGCATCCATTGAACAATCCTCCCATTTCGTCTACTTTTTTCGTATCGAGCAATGGGATGGTTTTGAGTTTGCTACACCCGGAAAATGTATAAGATAAATACTTTAGGTTACTTGTGTTAAATGCGGGTATAGATTCCAACGAGGAACATCCGTAAAACGTTTGCGACATGTGATTGACATTGGCAGTATTGTAAAGCGGAACAGATTTTAATTTCCCGCAATTTTGGAACATATATGCCATCACTCCATTGTTACTCATATCGAGCATCGGAGCCTCTGTCAATTTTGTAGCTTCTGAAAACATATAGGTTGTGGTTGTTACATTGCTAAAATCAACGCCGTCCAATAACGTACCAACGCTATCCCCCTTGAATTTATAGAACATATAGGATGCATCGTTTTGCTTCACCGTCAACATCTGTTGGATAGCATTTACACTGTCCCCAACTTGTACGGTGACTTTGCTGATACCGTCAAATCCGCTATCGGGAATATAAGTGCCGTTTGCGGCAATACTCTTTTCATGTACCTTCGGTGGCGCAGAATCATAGCAGATCCACTCGCCATTGATATAGAGATAAAAAGTATAAACAGGCGCATAAACATGAACAGAATAACATCCCCGCGTATTGGAAGCGCTTGGATCGACGGAATCAATATCATCCACCCACCCACGGGTTTGGAATCCCATCATAGTATCAAATGTCTGAACACTTTGGGGCGTTCCTAGGGTAGATACATAGGCGACTCCCGTTTCCTTCAAAACGTAAAGCGGACAGGATGAACCATATTTCTCCATCTTTGACGGAAACGTTTCGACCAAGTATGTTATCACAGGGCCTTTGAAATTTTGTACCGTAGCCATATACTCTTCTACAGTGTATTTATTACCTTTATCGATAACATAGAGTTGAGGGGTGATTTCCACCCACTCTGTCATTCTGTATATCGTGTCGGCGGTTCCCGTGGTGGGAAGCTCCGTGACATCAACGAAGCCACTTCCACCACTGCCACCGCCTACCATCTTTTTGAATTTTGCAAAGTCAATGAGATTCATTTCACTCACCCCCGAACGGAACCCATTGGCCGCTTGTGTTGACAACTTGTACCGCCCCTGTCGCTATCGACACAGCGGAACTTCCTGTACAACACGTCGGGAGAGTAGCAAAATCCTCATCCGTGTCGCAGATGTATTCTCGGATCTGAGCGTTTGCGTATGCGCAGTATTCTTCTTTTATTAGTTTGTAAGCCATAGCAATTACTCCTTTCATATTTGCGTCCAAGCGCTGTTTTTGTATAGTAATGCGGGAACAGTTTCCGCGATACCATCTGCGTTTCCTTTGTAAACGGCTTGAAGGGCGACACTCATGTTCATTTGAGGAGTGTTGACAAGCGTAAACAATTCGCCCTCGGTGGTTGTGTGAAGGTGTATCTGGTCGGCCTTGAAGCCCTCGCCATAAGTGGCATTGTAAAACTGATATATTGTGGGGTTGATACTTCCGTCGCTTTCAGAAGAACCGTAAAACATATAAGCTTTACCTTCGACAGACACGGCGAACATATTCTTCAATCTTTCGAGCGAGAGTTCCACCTGTTCAAAGGTTTCTGTTTCCGGGTCATAATATCTCGTCTTGCGCATTGTTGCAGTTCTATCGGTAGAAAAAAGATAAACTTTTTTACCGACTCCAAAAAGAACATGATTTTCGGCGAAACCGGAGGATGAATCTTTGAACAGTTGCGTTATGGTCAATGCTTCGGTATCGAAGCAATACATATAGAAACCATTCATATCAGAATGCTTGAAATAAATTTTTGAACCTACCGCATATATGTCACTCGATTGGATTTTTAATTGCGTTATCATTGCGGCTGTCGGTAACGTTACGCTTAACGAAACTGCGGAGTTATTATCGGTGTCAAAACAACTCACAGTTTTCAAACTTGTCGCACTACTTGTATAATATTTATTCCTGCCTCCAAGGATGTATATTTTCGAGCCGATGGCAGTTGTTAATGCGTGCGATAAAGAGTTGGAGTTATTTCCCACACTCTCCATCACACCTGTTTCGGTATCAAAGCAACACACTTCGCTCGTCGTAAACTGAGATGATGTCTCCCCACCGATTATATAAATCTTATTTCCAATAACAGCGGTGGACGGATTGCTACGGGCGCTTGGAAGTTTGGCATCCAAGAGGATACTTTCCCCGGTGTTGAGATCCATGCGATAGATTGTGTCGAGGTATTGTTCATTCATATAACCACCGATCATATACAACATATCTCCGACTATTGCCGGGGCGAAATTACGGGTAGGATAGGTGACACTCTCCAATTTCACGCCAAGCTCATCCTTGAATTGAAGTCCCTGCAGCTCTGGTGTGACAACGATCGCGCTCGGTTTCGAGGATTTTACCCACAGCTTCGACTTGTCCTCTGGCTCCGTAGATCCGAATGCGATGTTAAGCTCCGCGATAGAATGAGAATCACTGCCCGCCACAGACTCGATACATTTTACAGAATATCGACATTCGATTTCTGCCGATGTGGTTGTACTCATGTCACCGACATAAACACCAACCTGTAAGAGATTGGTACGTTCCAACAGAGGAACGTCACAAGTGTCACCCTCGAATGTGACATCCACATGCTGACCGTTCCATATGAAACGAGCTGTCTTTTTTCCATATCCATCCCATTCGCTGTCAAAAGTGAATTTGATCCTATAACAGCTATTTCCGCAAACAATATATCCGTCACGCTTCTTAAAGGTGGCGATTTTATCGTTTACGGTTATGTGTAATGTTTTCTTAGAATCCATACCTTAATCCCTCCTTTATCCAACGGGGTAGGAAGATAGATATTTGAAATAAATCGATGCGTTGTATTCGGCACTTGTCAAGTCCACCCATCGGTCGGCAAGGAAACGCTGAATCTTTACACGATATTGTCCCATGCTTACATGCGTACCCACCAATCGCATAGGGAAGATGCCCGTGTCCTTACCCATGGTCACTTCGTCATAGAAGATCTGTGAGTAGCTTGTGCTGTAGTTACTAAGCTCCGTCATAACGCGAATACTTTGTGTACCCTCAATGCGGAACATAATCAAACCACCGGGGAGAATGGATTCTTCGCCGTCCGAACCATCGTCGTAATATTCTTCGGATTCCGGGGTACACCGCATATAGGTTGTCAAGTAATTTCCGCTTTCATCGCATCGAGCATACGCCGCCATGTCTGCGGTACGCGCATTCTCCGCAATCATTGCATGATTCGCCGTTGACGCATTCCCCGCAGCCGTCGCATGGTCGGCTTTGGTAGCGTTGTTCGCTCTCTCTACGACAACGTTGCCGGATTCCAAACCGTTTACGGCTTCGTTTACCTCCGTAATCAGTTCCGTATAGCGGTCGCTGATCTCCGGCGGGATATTTCGGCTTGCCCCCGGTCGTGTCCTTGCGATAACGGGGAGGTAGATTACCTTGCGCGTTTTCCCTTGCGTACCTTCAATCGTGTATACCCACGCTATAATGGTGGTGGATTGCTCCAAGCAATCATCGGGGATGGTAACGGATCCGATTCCGTTTGTCAGCGTACACGGTCGCACCACAGCTTCCGTCATATTCGTACAAGCGAAGTGAACCTCTACAATCTCTGTACCAAGATCCGAGGATTCTATTTCGAGAACTTGCCCGTAATCCCACTGATACAACCCCTCTACGGTAATCTCGTTTTTACCGGTTTCAAATAATGCTTTTATCGCCATGCGTTACACCTCCGTTTCCTCGGGCGGTTCCTTTGGCAGAGCCAAAAAACGGAGCCGCCTATCGTCCATCACGCCATTTTTACCAAGGGCGTGATAGATGCGATATTCGGCTTCGAGATCTTCTCTTGCGTCTTCGAGGGCATATCCCTCGTCGAGCCAATAATCATACCTGACTTTCAAATCATTTTTTAGTAGCGCCTGAATCCCTTTTTTCAACAGATGCCATTCTTCTTCGCGTTTGCTTTCTTCCGCTTTCTTTTTTTTCGGTAGGTTAATGACTCCGTTAAAAATGCCCGTAATCACAAGACCTACCAACATTGTAAGTGCCGTGTTTGAAATACTTTCCCACATAGTGCCTCACCCCTGTAATGATTCGTAAACTGCATTCAGAATGAGTTCCATATTGTTTGCGTCCCCATACGTCAGGTTACTCATGGATGCGGGCGGTTGGGGAACATTCGTATCGTCGGCAAGCTGTTGCCTTATGGTCTTAATGTTTTCAAGGTATCGGTTCATTTCCGATTCCGTGGGGATATCCCACATGCCCCAATCCGTTTTCGTGACAAGATCCAAGCCCGCAAGGTCGGATATTTCTGCTACCGCGCGTTCCACACGGTTCAAATCCGCATAGTTATATGCGCCCTTTGTTGCGAGTGTGGGTAGGATTTCGGTGTAGGGAACATAATCATGCTTGATATCCCCAACCTCTAGCATCACATGCCTAAAGCTTGCAGTTTCCCCTGCCTCGACTGTTTCATGCGTTGTGACGTATACATAGACCGCCAGATATCGGCGAGCGTTCGTGTTCGCCCACTCTGTCGTACTAAAGGTAACGCTCCCCGCGGTAGACAAGCTTGCTCCCGCATACTCATAGCCGTTGTCGTCGTGCCAATAGACCGCAATCTGCGGTGTGCCGCTACCGGAAGCAATGACGGAATCCACCGATAGGGTAAACATCTTCCCCTCATAATTGACCGCCTCGCCGATGATCGAGATTGCATAAAGATAAATCCCCGGAGCTGTCGCCGTGGCAAGGATTTCCTCGCTTCGGTATTTCAGTTCGACAGCCGAGGAATAGTACGGGCCATAGGAAAATAGATTTACTGCGGTAGCCTCTAAGGGATTCCCAAGCCATTCCGCTTTCTCGGCAAGCGTCATGCCCGCAAATCCCTTGGCAGCCAAATCCTTTCGATAGAATACGTTTCTCGATGTCCTATCGGTTATCAGTCCCATCATGTTTCATTCACCTCCAACACTCGACCAACATAGCTCCCGCGGAAAGAGCCGTTAAACGTATATTTGATATCCGTAATGGCAACGCGGGGAATATCGCCGTATTTGCTTGCTACCGCCACAATGTCGAATACATCAAAGCGTGGATCGGCTCGGTACTCGCCCTTGATTGTCTTACGGGTAGCAAGGGTATCGCGCACCCATTTGGCAACCGCTGTCGATTGCGTCAAATCCGCAATCAGGGGATTGCTGACGGTTTGCGTTTCTCCCGTTTCATTGACCGCTAGGATGTTTGTCTCTGACTCACCGTACTGTATGGACACGCTTTTGAGTGGCTTTGAAAGCTCGATTTCGGGATGCGAATAGGAGAGAGACAAAGGTATGACATCCCCCGTATTCGCCTCATTCAGAGCCTCAACGTGAAGCACACCATCGCGGTCTTGGTAGATCACACACCTTGCAGCATTGGCGCACATCTGTATCACCTCGGCGCAAGTATGCTCTTTGTCCGGTAGCGTGGCAGTGTAGCTTAACAAACGATCACTCAGTATATAATCGAAATCATAGGGAACACCCGCAGAACCGAATGCATCGGTGATCATGTCATACAACCGACCTTCACTGCGCCCACGATAGATTTCATTCAACAGATATTCGAATATATCTCTTGCTACGAAACTCGCTTCCAGCCCATTGGACGGTACTTTCCACTCAGAGAGATAGAAGGTTCCCGCTTTGATCCATTCGATAGTGCCATTGATATCCAGCCCATAGCGCACCTTTAGCCTTTGCCGTTCCGAAAGATATTGCTCCATGCCTGTGGGATTGTTCGGGTTCCACCGACCGTCCGTATTATCCAACACAAAATCGATGCTGTTTTTGGGTAGTTCGCCGCTGTTGAGGTGTCCCGTCTGTTCGTGTGAATAGTTGAAAATATCGCTTTTCGTAAACGTCATAACATGTCCGATCACGACCTTTTCAATCCGTACACGGCGATAGGGCAGACACCAATCATGCACCGAGATGGTAATACTGTCGTAGTTTTCAAGTTTTGCAAACACGGCACTCATCTGTTCCGTGTTACCGGTAACGGTGCTTTCGTGAACGATGGTGTTTCCGTTTTTTGCGGTGATTGTAAATTCCGATGGATACTCCCCAAAGCGACCGCCCCATGTAATCGTGACACCGGCAGTGGGGGAGGTGTGAACCGCGGGCAATCTCACTGTCACACTGCCCACGGAATCGCCCTCGCTCATATAGCCTGTATCCGCATAGGGAGGGGCATCGGGAGCGATTACCACGGAACCATCCAAGCTCCACAGGTTGAGTTCATTGGTTGCATATTTTACGCTTTTGTGCGTGTCATACAACGTACTGTAAGTGTTGGACAGGATGGCTTCGTTTGTACCGGTAATCGTAGCGCTCTCTTGTACGTCGGTTTCAGTGACAGTACAATCGATCTCTATGAATGTTTCCGGTAGCAGGAAGCGCTGTTGTACATCCTTCCATGCATCCGATACCGCTATCATGCCTTACACCTCCACAAGAGATAGGGAGCAATTCGTATATCCCATAACCGCCCCCGATTGCGGATCCCTTCGCCACATACCGGCACTTCGGTCGCTGACATACATTGTTCGGGTATCCTCACGATTGGTTGTTTGATTTAAAAAGGTTACATCGTTATAGAAACTGCTTGTAAACAGAGATAAAATATTCGCCCATTGCTGTGCCGTGAGATATTTCCATGACAACTCGATTTTTGCAACATCGTGTCTGACAATGGAACCCACAACATAACCGCTGACATTTCGCGCAGAATCCACAATCGTCGATGTCGTAGCATTGTATGTAGACGGCTCAGGGAAATCAAAACCGCCGATTGATACTAAAGCGCCTATGGTAATCACCCCCTAAAAAGGTTGGCGCTCAAAGGCGCTCTGTATGGCTTAATATGAGTACACCTCGTTACCCATAATGGATGCACCGCGTTCGTGTTGGCGTTGTTCCACGGCAGCCGTAATTTGTTTGCCGTCAAGGTAAACATTTACGGCTTGTGTGCCACCGTTGCCACCGTTGCTACGCATGGCGGCGCTGACGGCAGCGTACACGCCTTCATAAACAGCCTCTTGCATTTGTTGAACGTTCATGACACCGGTTCGACCGCCACCCGCATTCGCCATCACCTCGGGGCCTCGCTCACCCGCCCAAATGAGAGATCCCTTGTCGAAGATACCACCATCGGCGGCGAACTTTAGGCTAAAGCCCGTAGGATACTTGAAGGATTTTCCGAATGCTGTAGCGGTATCCCACTTAACCGTAATTTTCGGAACGGAAACGTTTAGCTTCGTAGAGAGGCTTGCGTTACTGCTCCACCACTTTTTAGCGGTATTCCAAGCGCTCTTAACCTTGTCAACAATGCTACCGATGGACGGTGTATACGACATGGAGCCTTTCTTGCTGTTCCACCAATCACGCGCATTCTTCCAACGAGCATAAAGCTTCTCGTAGATAGAACCGATGGACGGAGTGTATTCCTTTGCCTTGGTTTTCTTGTCGTTCCACCAAATACGGGCATTGTCCCAACGATCTTTTAGCTTTTCGTAGATGGAACCTATACTCGGTGTATAGGATTTCAGAGCAGATTTCTTGGTATCCCACCAAGATTTTGCACTTGCCCATGCATCGGAAAGCTTGGATACGATACTACCAATCGTAGGAGTATAGGTAGAGAGTGTTGCTTTGCTTTTCTCCCACCAATTCTTTGCCGTTGTCCATGCGTCGGAAAGCGCCGCCTTGATATCTCCAATGCTAGGCACGTAAGAGGAAAGGGCGGGCTTGTTGCTCCACCAAGAGCTGATGGCGCTCCAAGCGGAACTGAACGTATTCGAAATGGATGTTCCGATATTGGCAAAGCTATCGATAACGCCCGTAACGAAATTGCCGATAGATCCTAGCACCTTACCGGGCAATCCGGTAAACCAATCCACGATGGCGTTGATGGTATCCGGAACAATGGAGTGACCGACCAAAACGTCCCACATTTCGGTAAACCAATCGATAATGCCTTTTACGAGATTTACGACAGCGCCAATCGTCATGTCATACATGCCGACAAAAACGTCCACGATACCCGAGCCGATTCGCTTTCCACCTTCGAGAATTTTTTCGCCATCCAGTGTAAAAATTCCGACAATTATGTCGAACAATCCGCGAACGGTCTGAATGATACCACTCGCGACCTGAACAACGCCCTCTAGGATGGATGCGATGGCGTTTATAAGCCCCGCAAGCGCACCACCTACAAGCGCGGTGACAATACCGCCAAGCCACTCAAATGCCTCTCCGAGCCAAGAGAGGTCGCTGACAAGCCACTTGATTCCGTCGATCAGGGGTTGGATAACAACGTCGTACACCGGGCCGAGCGCTTCTTTGATTTTTTCGAAATGCTTACCGATTTCTTCGAGCTTGGGAGCAATGTTTTCGTCAAAGAAATTTTTGACGACCTGTTTCATTTCCTCCCAATTTTCAACCAAGAAATAAATCGCAGAGCCAACGGCTACAATCGCCGCCGCAATCGCCGCCCAAACAGGAGCGCTAATCGCAGCGAGCGCTGTACCGATGCCCGCAAGCGACGAACTCAATTGCGGGAAGAGGGCGGCAAGCCAACCGACCTCGGGGGCTAACTGTTTGGCTGCCTTGAAAAACTCGGTAACACCTTTACCCGCATCGGTAAGAAACTTTACGACTTTCAGCTCCTTGATTTTATCCAGATCGCCAAGCAATTGGATGAGTCGGATACCGCCTATCGCCGTTGCAACAGAGGCGATGATCGGAAGCCAACTTTTCATTCTCTCCTTGATGGCATCCACGTCGCTTTGAATGGAATCGAAGATTGTTTCATCCCAAAGGGAATCAATATCCAATCCCTCAAAGCCACCGCCACCACCTGCGCCGCCTCCTGAGCCACCGCTACCACCGCCACTACCACCACTGCCCGTAGCACTCGGCGGGCTGATGACGTTCAGCTCATCGATGCCGAGCGTGGCGCTTTTGAGTTCTTTGGCGGCTTTGGTCGCATCATCCAGAGCGCCGGTTGCATTGTTTGCGGAATCGGCAACCTTGTCCACCGCTCCCGCGCCCGCGTCGAAATTGCTCCAAGTGTTTCCGATGTCCTGAATTTCAACACCGAACAAGCCCGCAATCCAACGCACACCCTCTTCCAAGAGTTCTACGAACGCTTGCAGGTAGGGCATAACCTTTACGAGAATGGGAAGGAACAACGATCCAAACGCTTGCGCAAGCGATTTCAGTTGTTGGCTGAATGTACGCATCAGACCCTCGGCAGTGTTCAGCTCGGCAGCATAAACACCGATTGTGCCTGTGGCGTGTGCTTGGTCAACAAGCGTCAGATAACGCAAATACGATTTCTGCGATTCGGTAGCGTTCGCAAGACTGATATCCAATCCGTGATAGGCTGCCGTCTCTGCCAAGGTTGCTTCTACAATGGTGAAGCCCGCACGACGAATCGGCTCAACTTCACCCGCAATTGCAGATGCCACAGCTTCGGCAGCGTCCTCAAATGTTTTATAACGGTCGTTGGCGCTTGCCCAAATGTCGTATGTCAATTCGGTGTATCCGAGAGCCATTTTGGAGGCATCCTCGCTTGCCACACCGAAACCGGTCAACATTTGCGCATAGAGCGAACTGTACTGCATAAATTGCTGTACATTGAGTCCCATCTCATCATTCAAGCGTTGGATCCAAGCGTAGGTTTCCTCAGCTTCTGCGCCAAAACTACGACCAAAACGCGCCGCAATACCATCCCATTCAATCGCCAGAGAGATAAACTCAGAGAACTTTTGAATAACGGCTTGCAACGCTCCTGCTACGGCTTGAATAATCGAAATAAAACTCGACATGTTCAGTGCCGATGCATTAATCTCATTGTCCAACTCATCCACTCCGCTTGCGGCAGAACGCGCACCGGTGTTGATCGCACTGAACCCTGCCTTGATGGTAGACATCTTTTCAGACAAAGGCCCGAGCTTGGATGTTAGGGTTGCTACCTTTTCAGCAAACGCATTGATGGTATCGGTATCAAGACTCTTTGTGACTTCGCCCAGCTTTTTGAGCGAGTTCATCATTGTGTTAAGCCCGCCCGCTTTAATCGTAGAAAGGGGAGCGACTGCCGCCACCACCTTGTCTATCTGCGGTGCAACCTTATCGAGATCAATCCGACCGATACCCGCCAGCGAAGCGGGGAGTTTGGCAAGACTGTTTGCAAGCCCTGCGACAGAACCGACACCCTTTAACTTCTCAATTGAATTTGCCAATGTTCTCAGCGCATTAGAGGCTTGGTGAACATTGGGGAGGGCTTTGAGTGCCGTAGATAAATTATTTAGATTTGTAGAAACGGTCTTAAAAGATCCGTTCTTTTTGAGTCCTTCTAATGATTTTGCGAGAGCATCTATCCCTTTCGCGGCATTAGTCGAACTACTTTGTATCTCTATTTGGATAGAGTCAATGGTAACTCCCACAATGAATCACCTCCCATCATTTAGGGAGTGTGCCTCTTGGGGCATCTTTTTTCGCATCCGTTCAACGAATGCTGCGAACTCCGCTTTGAGCCGTTCTTCCCGCATCCGAGCCTCGCGCTCTTTGCGCTCCCGTACATCTGCCTCGGTAAGAGGGAAGGGTTCTTTCATATAAGGCTCAGGCTTAATGGAACCTTTCTTCATAGTGAATCGGAACAGAGGGCTTGCATCGCAAAGCGCCTCATAGAAATACATTCCCTGTAGCCAAAGCTCTTGATTTCTTCTTTTTTCGTGCAACTCATATGCCTTTCGGTATGCCTTTACACGATGAACGTCTTGGTTCCAAAACTCATCGTAAGACATACCGATTGACATATAGTAAGGGCAAAGTTGCTCGAATATTTCAGCAAAACTTTGGCGGGTTAGCCCTTCGTCACCATCCAAATTGCCGCGTTTCCCTCATCGACAGCATTTTCATCTGTCAGCGTGGAAATCGTTTCCGCATACATATCCGCAAGTACAGTAATAAAACCTTCCTCGCCATCCTTACCTGCCTTATTGATCAGATTTTCATAAATCTCATCAATGAATTTTTGTTTGAGATCGCGGTGGTGTCTCAAAAATGCACCATGAATCAGCAGGGGAATCATTGTGTTCGGCTTGGATGTCAATTCATCCAGATTGAAGCCCTGTCTTTCAATTGCCGTTGCCGTCAGTCGGGTATACTCCAAAATATACTTTTCGTTTTTGTAAGTTAAGGTAATCTGTGTTGCCATATTTGTTACTCTCCTTTTATTTTTCGTTAGAATGAAGGGCGGCGGTTGCGCCGCCCAATATCTTTATTGCTTAGGTAGTACCCTTAGCCCATACAGGAACCGTGGACGGAGTAATAGAAACCGTCATTTCAAGCACCGCATCAACGGAACCCTCGTTGATGCTGGCACTGACTCCACCTTCCCATGTGTACTTAGAGCCATCGCCGAAGGTAAGCTCACACTCTTGGTCGCCCTTGAGCGCGTTGATTTCGGCATAAATGGTTGC
>JAEIGA010004951.1_pt1 | contig 20454 bp, 17 predicted proteins | sample 9270691 | NCBI WGS metagenome assembly JAEIGA01 (sample SAMN17057246, study PRJNA624740) | gut metagenome | biome: biome; isolation source: fecal sample | host: Bos grunniens | place: China: Xizang | collected 2019 | reverse complement strand
CATACGGCATGCACTCCTTTAGTGTCATCACATCCTGACCATACGCCACGGAAGCAAGTCCCAGTGCCACTGCAAAACAAATTATTCTTCTAGAGAAATTCATCTTTTATAATAGGGTTGTTAAGTTTTTATTCATGTTCGTGCCAAATAATAACACCCGGCGTGCCAAAGTGTTTATATATTGATTTATAGATGTTTATAAATTCGGGGGGGGTAAATTGAATGTAAAGTTTCTTTACACTTTTGTAAAGTACTAACACAAAAGTACATGTGCGACTTCCAAAATTCAATATCGAAAATAGATTCCTTTTTAATGATGCCCTTAAATCACTTGGAGTCAGAAAGGCTTTTACATCACCTGAGTTTGACCAGATGTTCCAGCTGGAGTCAAAATATGACTTTTCTGTAAGCTCTGTAATCCAGAAAGCCAGAATTTCAGTATCGGAATGGGGAACAGAAGCAGGAGCGGTGACGATTCTAGCACCTCAGGGGGCAGCAGGCAGAAATCCTGAAAAGGAAGTATATTTCTATGCTGATCATCCTTTTGTGTTCGTAATTGGCGAAAAGACATCAGGTACTATTCTCTTTGAAGGCGTATTTGCTGAACCATAAGATCAGATTACATAGTTTTCCCCTAGGAAACAAAAACGGAGTTCATTTTGACATGAACTCCGTTTTTGTTTACATCTTTCTGATCCAGATATTGCGGAAGCTGATCGGGTCGCCATGATCCTGCAGCTGGATAGGACCGTCACCGTGAGGGATGACCTGTGGATGACCTATGTAGTCTGTTGTACCTCGGATGGTGAAATTGTTGATGATCACTACTCCGTTGTGAATTACAGTTACTGTCGGAGCAAATCTATATGTGCCGTCCTCATTGAATACCGGAGCACTGTAGATGATGTCGTATGTGTTCCACTCTCCAGGTTTGCGCATTGCATTAGCGAGAGGTATCGCCTGCTTGTAGATGCTTCCGGTCATTCCGTTTGCATATGTTTCGTTCTGATAGCAGTCGAGGATCTGTACCTCATACATGCCTTGAAGGAATACACCGCTGTTTCCTCTTCCCTGACTTTCACCCTTGATATCTTCCGGAACAAACCACTCGAGATGGAGCTGGAAGCTTCCGAATTTTTCCTTGGTCTCGATGGCACCGGCATATTTCTTAACTGTGAATACTCCGTCGTGAACATCCCATGCTGCTTCTCCTCCCTTTTCGCTCTGCCATGCGCTGAGATCCTTTCCGTCAAAAAGGATGATTGCGTCAGATGGTGCAGTATTGGTAGCAAAGTCACCCGGAGTCACTACTTTTGGCTGAGGTGTCCAGAACTCGGTCATTTCTGGTGTCATTTCCGGCGGATCAGGATATTTCTTGTCCTGAGCGCTTGCCGCGATAGCGATGAGCGCTGCCAATGATGTCAATAAGATCTTTTTCATGGTTTGATGTGGTTAATAGTATTAGTGATTACTCTAATTTAAGTCCGTCATAAGCGGGGCGTATGCCTGTGGGCAGTTCCTTCTCAAGTACTGCGTGGCATGGCAGCTGATGGGACAGGTGGGTGAGCCATGATTGCTTCGCTCCTACCTTGAGTGCCGTTGCCACAGCTTCCTCAATTGAAAAATGAGATATATGCTTGCCGTTCTTGACGCAGTTGATTATGAAATGATCCAGTCCCTGAAGCTTCTCGAACTCTTCTTCAGGAATCATGTTCATGTCAGTACAATATGCAATGTTTCCGAAACGATATCCCAGTACCGGAAGCTTATAATGCATTCCTCGTATAGGTATCACTTCAATTGTTCGGCTCTGCTCCTGACTGCCGACAGTGGTACGGGTATATCCCTTGCCGGAAGTCCATGAAAGAACCTCCTGCTCTCCTCCTGAACTGATCTGGAATGGCTTGTCATCAATATTATGTACGTGCCATTCAGGTGCTCCGGGATATTTCTTTTCAGCGAAGGCGTAGCCGTATTCAAGTCTCAGCGAATCTTCTACGTATTTCTCGCAATAAATCTCCGTAGCCCTTCTTTCCAGATAGTTGAATGCTCTGATGTCATCAAGACCTCCTGTGTGATCCTTGTGATTATGGGTAAGCAGTATGGCATCAAGATGATTTACATTCTCCCTGAGCATCTGTTGTCTGAAATCCGGTCCTGCATCGATAAGTATGCGCATGCCGTCATAATCCACCAAGGCGCTGGCTCTTAGCCTCTTGTCTCGTGGATCGCTGCTATGGCATACATCGCAGCCGCAGCCTATCATAGGAACGCCTTGAGATGTACCTGTGCCTAAGAATGTCAGTGTTGCCTGTTTCATAGCACTACATCAATGATATTACCGATAAGTGCCGGGTCAAACGGTCTTGATACTCTGATATAGTTTCCTGTATATCCCTCCATCATTCCCTTGCGGTCAGTGCTTTCAAAGAGAACCTTCTCTGCAACTCCCTTGTTTGCCTCGATGAATTCAGCATGCAATTTATTGCAGAGTTCTTCGAGCATCTGAACACGTTGAGTCTTTACAGAATCCTGTACCTGATCCTTTCTTGCCGCAGCAGGAGTACCTGCCCTGCGGGAATACGGGAATATATGAATGAAAGCCGGCTTCACCACGTCCTTGAGGAAATTATAAGTTTCCATGAAAAGCTCGTCAGTTTCTCCCGGGAAGCCTACGATGACATCGATGCCGAAGAATACCTTAGGACCACCCTCTGTCTCGCACTTCTCTCTGATGTACTGTATCTTATGCGCAAAGGCAGCTGTGTCATATCTTCTTCCCATCTCACGGAGTATGGTATCGCAGCCTGACTGAAGAGGAATATGGTAATGCGGAAGGAACTTGGTTCCTGATGCTATCCAGTCTATGATCTCTTCTGTAAGCAGGTTAGGCTCGATGGATGAGATGCGGTATCTTTCAATACCCTCCACATCGTTAAGCTGCCTTATCAGGTCTATGAAGCTTTCGCCAGTTGATCTTCCGAAATCTCCTGTATTGACACCTGTAAGCACAATCTCCTTGATGCCCTCTGCTGCAATTTCCTTTGCCTGAGGGATAATATCGGCTATAGGAATGTTTCTGCTTTCTCCTCGAGCGTATGGAACTGTGCAGTAATGACATTTATAGTCACAGCCATCCTGTACCTTGAGGAATGATCTGGTTCTTTCTCCGCTCGAATAAGCAGGGAAGAATGTGCTGCACATCTGGTCGCAGCATTCTGTCTCTCTGATCTTCGATAGGATTGTAGGCACGATAAGGCTCTTTTCTGTTGCACCGAAGACGCAGCTGACTCCTTCGATTGCCTCGATTTCAGCCTTTTTCAGCTGGGCATAGCAACCTGTCACGAAAATCATCGCGTCAGGGGAGAGGCGGTGAAGCTTACGTATGATATTCCTGCTTTTCTTATCAGAATGTTCTGTAACTGTACATGTGTTCACGAGGAAGATATCCGCTCCCTTGTTCCATGGCACGGCCTGCAGCCCTTCTTTAAGCAGCTGTCTTTCGTATGTGGATGTCTCAGCATAGTTCAGCTTGCATCCCAAAGTTATGAACGCTATGGTCTTCATCAGTGATATAGTGTTACTCGTGACCATTGTGCCACTCCGTCAACCGGAGGCCTTTTCTTTGATACTCTGACAGAGAATGAAACAAGTTCAGGGAACTTCTGCTCAATAGCCTTTACAATTCTTGCTGCCACATTCTCCAGAAGTTCTGATGGGATTGACATCTCGTCAGCAACGATTTCATATATTTCGCCGTAGTTCAGTGTGTCTGAAAGCAGGTCGCTCTCAGCTGCTGCTGAAAGGTCGAGTTCTCCGCGAAAGTCCACGGTGAATGAATTTCCTCTGACCTTTTCCTGCTCAAGACAGCCATGATAGGCCTTGAACTCCATGCCTTCAAGTTCTATGACTCCTATGTTCTTCATCTTATTATGCTAAAATCACAAATACACATGGCCTCTTGCCGATAGTGAGGCCTTCCTTCTTCCACTCAGATACCTTCTTTGTCTTGATATAGGCATCTTCCGTTGTTATGTTTGCTGCAACGCACACTCTTGTCGAGGCTCCGCATACGGACAATATGTCAGCAAAAAGCGAATCATTCCTGTATGGGGTTTCTATAAGGATCTGAGTCTGCTTGAGCTGAGCCGATACCTTCTCAAGTGTGCGCAGTCTGCTTCTGCGCTCATCAGTCTTTGCCGGAATATATCCGCAGAAAGCAAATGACTGTCCGTTGAGGCCGGAAGCCATGAGGGCGAGCATAAGTGATGACGGACCAACATAAGGCACGACCTCGATTCCATGTCTGTGTGCAAGAGCTACAAGCTGTGCTCCCGGATCTGCCACTGCAGGAAGTCCAGCTTCTGAGATCAGAGCTACATTGTTGCCTTCGTCGAAAAGCTTGATATATCCTTCGATTACAGCCTGGTCAGTGTGCTCATTCAGTTCATGGAATTCCAGTTCGCCGATCTTTCCTTTGAGACCGGCCTTGGACAGGTATCTTCGTGCAGTACGCACTTCCTCCACAACAAAGGTCCTGAAACTTTTCAGAGACTCAAGTACAGGTGCAGGAATCACTTCTGCAGGATCATTGTCTCCAAGGGGTGATGGTACAAGATAAAGTTTGCCTTTATTTTCCGCCATTGTCTATCTCTTTTTCAATTTCTATTGTTCTACGTCCTTCCTCGATCATGGCCTGCTCCTCGGCAATCTTCGCCTCCTGTCGCTTCTTTCTGCTTGAGAAGATGTTCCTGAAGAATGACTTGAAGCTGTTGAACTCCGTCTGATATGTAAGACCGGCACCGTTTCTCTGCGAATTGTCAAGGAAATTGGTGTACTGGTCTGCCGAATGTGAGAATATATTCAGACGGAAAGCTCCTGATCTGTCAAGCTTTATTTCTATGTCGAGGTCTCCGACCACATCATTCTGAGAGCCGGAAGTATATTGCTTGTTACCGATGTTTCCGTTCACCACTACTCGGTTGTTGAACAGCTGGGTAGATACGGCGACATCGAATATGTCATTACCCCTTTCGTTCGGCTGGTACTTCATACCGAGGTCAAGAGGGATGTCAAGCTTCTGGAATATGCTGTTGAGCTGGTTTGCCATGATCTCCGTAACACTTGAGTAAAGCATCGAAGAGTTGTTGACGATACCTGACTGCTCATCAGGGATGAAGCTGTTGGTGATGATGAGGGACAGGAACTGTTTCTGAACCTTGTCCACAGTGCTAAGGGCACTTTCAACCCTTGATTTGATTGTCGGATCAAGGTCAGGAATCTCGATGGAGAATTCAAGTCTCGGGTTGCTGAGCTTTTCTGTAATCCTGATACCGCAATCAACAGTTCTTCTGTTGCTGACTGAAGTGGTATCGGAAATGAGTGTTGACAACGAGGTCTTGGTTCTATACACTGCGTCAATGTCCAAGGTACTTTCCATGATGTCACCGTTGAACCTGATGGAACTTCCGTTCTGGATGTCGAAGTCTCTTGCTGCAATATTGGCTGCGTTGAACTTGTATTTTCCGCTGCTGAGCGTGTAGTCTCCGTTTATGCTGAACACCTCTTCACTTACTTCCATCTCGATGGTTCCGTTTCCACGTCCCGAAAGCACATTTCCTGTCGCCTTGTCGATCTCCATGAATGCCTCCACATCAGGCAGGGCATTTACCTTAAGCTTGACGGCAAAGTCACTCTTCGATTCCTTCTTTGTGTTCATCTTGGAGATCATGATCTCGTAAGGGTCAACATACACCTCCTTTACCGGCTCAGTGAACTTGAGCAGGTGGGTTGATGTAGTGGCGCTGGTGATGTTGTTCAAAGGAATATGAATCTGTCCGCTTCTTGAAGTGACTGCATCAACATTCATGACCAATGAGTTGACAGGACCGGTAATACTTACGTTTCCTGTTGCTGAAATGTTGCCGTAGAATACGTCAGCCTGATTCTCGGAGAGATTGACACATTCCATGTCATTGGCTTTGATTCTTGTATCGAAGGTGATATCCCTGAAATGGTCGAAGTTGATGCTTCCGCTTACGTTTCCATATCCGCTATGGCTGTCGGTGATCTGAACGTCATCGAAATATACACCCATATCGTCCATGTGGAAGCGGCCTTCCGCGAAATATGGTACATTGGTATATGCCACCCTGAGCATACTTGGATTCAGCTTGGTGTCTTCGCTATAGAGCGACATGCTGTTCCAAGGACCGTCAAGCCTGAGCTTTCCTGATATGGTTCCCTCCATTTCGCTGAAGATGGAAGAAAGTATAGGCTGTACATAACCGATGTTGAACCTGTCAAATGCAAGTTCTCCTTCTATGCTTTTGATCTTAGGAGTAAGCTTACCCTTGAAGTCGATGTTGCTCTTTCCGTTGAGGTCGTTCTTGAGTGAGATGTTGAATCTTTCAAACTCTTCGTCCCAAGTACTTCCGATTGCCAGCAGACCTAATGGAAGGTTCGCAATGACTGTTGAGTCGCAGATGACATCTGCCAGCAGACCATAGGATTCCATTGGAGAGGTAAGCTTTACCTTTCCTGTCATGGAACCGCCGATACCAAGGTCGGTCTTGGCCAGGTGATTTATTCCGGCAATATTGAATCTTTCGAGCGCGAGGGTCAGGGTGTCAACCTGATTGCGTGATGTTCCTCCGCTGAGCATGATGCGCTGGTCATCGCTGCTGATCTCGAAATCCTTTACATTCGTTTCTCCATTGCTGAACTGCAGCTTCGCAGGCAGTATCCTCCATTCTCTGGTGCCAAGGTAGACGGCTGTCGGAAGGATATCCATATCCAAAGTTATACCCTTGTCTATGCTGCGGCTCAGGTCTCCTATTGTCATGAACTCACCACGGTTTATGAGTTCCTCTCCGTTATCGAATCTGTATCCAAGACCAAGATGGTTGTCATTAGCAAAGATCTGAAGGGTATTGTCCTTCAGACTGAGGCTTGCAACCTTCACTTCCTTGCATGAAAGCTCTCCGCTTAAATTGTCTGATGTGTTGTCAATGTTGAATGACAAGCCTTTCATGAACTGCTCCTTGAAGGCAATTCTTGATGAAGAAAGTTGCGCGTCAAGTATGCCGTCCTTATTGATCGTCGTCCTGAAGGATGTACTGTCGGCGATATACAGACCAGGCATAAGATAGTCGAGCAGGTCCATGGAATTATGGAACTTGAAGTTCAGGTCATAATTGTTTCCAGTCCAGTCGTAATCAGGATCGGCAAAGAGCGCTGGAGCTTCCTGTCTCAAGGTGATGTTCTTGAGATCCTTGATGAACTGAGTCATGGCAGCTGATCCGGAATATGTACCGTCAGCGAATTTGGAATTGAGACGCGCGCGGAAGCCGTTCTCGCTGCTGTGTGAAGTCAGGTTTATGTTGCCGATATCATGTCTTCCGTTATCATTCCTTGCCACGAGGTCGGCAATATCGATCTTACCGAAGATATCTCCTGCCTTTGTTCTTGTAAAGTCGGCCTTGGTCTGAAACTGGATTTGTGATGTACCTCTCTTGTCAATGTTCATGGCATTGAGGTCAGCCTGTCCCACAACTGCATAGAAGTCGTATCTGGAATTATGCGTCTTTGAAGAAAGTGCAAAAGCACCCTGGAACATGAAGTTCAGGCTCGGATCATTACAGATGATGGTTCCGTTGAAAGCCTCTTCCGCAAGTGTACCGGCTCCGGCGATTCCACTATAATCGTAGCCGTTTACATGAAGCTTGTCAACCAGGACAGAGTCAATCTTTACAAAAGAACGTATATAACTGTTACCTATCTGTGCCTTCACGCCGGTTCTCAATGTAGCCGGTCCTACGATGTCTGCACCGATGATGCTTCCTATATTCAGATCTTCTGTCTGTGCTGTGCCTTCGATCTTAATGGCCTGTCCTACAGACACGATGTCAGAAAGCCTGATGTCAGCATTCAGGCCTCCTGTCGCTGAACTTAATGCAGCATTGATGTCCAGATCGTTGAGCAGACCGTCAGTAGTTGCATCAAGCTTGAAGGTGATACCTTTCGCAAAACGGCTGAGGTCCAGATCGCCTTCCCTCATCCACTGGCTTACGAACTTGCCCAGACCGTCAGTAGTAAGCTTGAAATTCTTTATGCGTGTCTTGAGAGTGGTGTTCTCAATATCCGGGATACCTGTCATCCTTCCGTTCACGGTTCCGGCGAAACCGCCCGCTTCTGATGAGGCCGTAATGTCGGTGAATGTGAAATTATCTACATATCCTGAAACCTTTCCTTGAACTGCAAGTCTGAGGTCGTTCCCCTGAAGTGAAGGAGAAAAATGTGATATGGTAGTGAAATCAAGTATGCTCGGCTGGATTTCTCCGTCAATCTTTACGCTTGAAATGAAGTCAGAGAAGGCCTTGGCATTGGCATAGCTCATCGTGAACATGGAAAGATGGACATCTGACCATAGGTCTTTGATGCGAAGGTCTTCGACAATGGTCTTTCCTCCACCAACGACGGTCTTTCCCGAAATGCTCTCAACCTGGTAGCCGCAATTTTCCCTGAATGATATGGATTCAGCTGTACCTGACATCTTGCCTTCCTTGAACATAAGCTCCCTTGCCTGGATATTTATGTTACTGACATCAAGATCATTCCAGTCTATTCCTGTATCATAGTCAAAATCAGGACGGTCCATCTGATAATTCTTCATGGCGAAGCCCATGTTCCTGATCTCGACCTTTTTGATATGAAATATCTCATTCATGTTCTTAGGCTTGTTCGGATCGGCTTTCTTGAGCTTGAATATCCTGCTGAGATTATTAGTGTTGCTGTCACCCTCTTCTGCATTTTCCTTGTCTTCGATGACGAGGTTCATCTGGGCATTTTCTATGAATGCATTACGCAGATGCAGCCCCTCCTGTCTGAGCAGACCGTCAAGGGTAAATGTCGCAATGATATATTCTGCACGGAAAAATGTGTCTATCTGTGGAGCGATACTGTCTCTGCTGTCCCTTGCCGGATTCTTGTCTATGATTGCGGCATTCTTGAGTACGAGGGTGGTGAAAGGCTTGATGTGGATCTTCTCAAAACAGATTTCTCCGTCAAGTTTCTTTGACAGAGCTTCTACGGCCTTGTGTGTCAATGCAGTCTGTACCTGAGGAAACTGTATCGCAATGGTGGTTGCGAACAAGACGGACAGGACTGTGACTAATGTAAGCCAGAATATTTTGAGTGCCTTTTTTATGACTATTCAGTTTTTGTGGTCTAACTTGCAAAAATAATAAATTTATCGGATAAAATCCGTATTTTTGCCGAATGAATCAGAGCATAATATGTGCCCTGAAATCAGCAGCAAAAGAATAAAATATGTCTGAAATAATTTTAGGAATAGAATCTTCATGCGATGATACCTCCGCAGCAGTAATCAAAGATGGGTATCTTCTGTCGAATGTACTTGCCAGTCAGGATGTTCACAAAGCCTATGGCGGTGTGATTCCTGAGCTTGCGTCCCGTCAGCATCAGGTGAATATAGTACCGGTGGTCAGTGAGGCGATCAATCGAGCAGGAATCAAGCCGGAGGATATTACGGCAATTGCATTTACAAGAGGACCGGGACTTCTCGGTTCGCTTCTTGTCGGTACCTCTTTTGCCAAGGGTCTTGCAATGTCCTTGAACAAGCCTCTCGTCGAGGTAAACCATCTTCAGGGCCACATACTTGCTAATTTCATCAAGCAGTATGACAGTGATAACCGTCAACCGGAGTTTCCGTATCTCTGCCTCCTTGTTTCAGGTGGTAATTCGCAGATAGTCAGGGTGAACAGTTATCTCGATTATGAGATTCTAGGTCAGACTATCGATGACGCGGTGGGAGAGGCATTCGACAAATGCTCCAAGATGATGGGTCTGGGATATCCTGGCGGCCCTATTGTGGACCGTCTTGCTAAAGAGGGTGACCCGTTGAAATATAAATTCTCAAAGCCGCATATTCCTGGTCTGGATTATAGTTTCAGCGGAATCAAGACTTCGCTGCTGTATTTTGTAAGGGATCAGATGGCTTTGGATCCTGAGTTTATGGAAAAGAACAAGGCTGATATCTGTGCAAGCTTTCAGAAAGCCTTGATCGATATATTGATGGATAAGCTGATCAAGGCTGCAAAGCAGACCGGTATTCGTCAGATTACCATCGGAGGCGGTGTATCTGCCAACAGCGGACTTCGCGCGCGTATCGTGGAGGAAGGACGCAAGAGAGGCTGGACTACTTTCCTTCCGGAATTCAAGTTCACGACAGATAACGCTGCCATGATTGCCATTGCCGGCTGGTATCACTACCTCAATGGAGAGCGTTCGTCACTCGATGTTGCACCTGTAAGCCGTCTGGCAGAATTCTAAACCCAAAAGAAAATGAAAGAATTTGAAGTAACCTGCAAGTTGGGAAAAGAACTCTCAACAGATGAAATACTTAACGCGGCAGTGAAGGCGCTGGGAGTGTCACCTAAGATGAAGTCTCAGCTGAAGTACCGTATCGTACGCCGTTCAATCGATGCCAGAAATGACATCCTCTACCGTTACAAGGTACAGGTATCAAAGCCTGATGAACTTCTGGAAGAATATGTTCTTGCTGATTATCAGGATGTTTCTTCTGCCGAGCCTGTGCTTGTCATCGGAGCCGGTCCTGCCGGTATGTTTGCCGCTCTGCGACTCCTTATGCGTGGCATGAAGCCGGTGATTCTCGAGCGAGGCAAGGATGTGCATGCCCGTAAGTTTGATATGGCAAAGCTTTCCAAGGAAGGTGTTGTCAATCCTGATTCAAACTACTGTTTCGGAGAAGGTGGAGCAGGCACATTCTCGGATGGAAAACTTTATACCCGCTCGTCGAAAAGAGGTGATATCAGAGAGGTCCTTCATCAGCTTGTAAGATTCGGTGCGGATCCTTCGATCCTTATTGATGCTCATCCGCATATCGGAAGCGACAGACTTCCTGTCATTGTGGAGAATATCCGTAAATGCATCATCGAGCATGGAGGTGAGTATCATTTCGATTCAAGAGTGACCGATATAGAGAAGAAAGGCGACGGTTCCTTCAATGTCACAGTGACTTCTGACTCGGTTCCTACTGTATACAGTGCAAAGAAGGTGATCCTTGCTACAGGTCATTCTGCACGTGATATCTACGAGATGTTCAAGCGTAAGGGCTGGGAGATTCAGGCAAAAGGTTTTGCGCTGGGAGTACGCGTGGAGCATCCGCAGTCGCTTATCAATAAGATCCAGTATCATGGAAAGTACCAGCCGTATATGCCTACTGCCGAGTATTCTTTTGTAACTCAGGTGCTGGAGAGGGGAGTGTTCTCATTCTGTATGTGTCCGGGTGGAATACTCGTTCCGGCAGCTACAGCTGAGGGCGAACTTGTGCTTAATGGTATGTCCAATTCTCAGCGTAATTCGAAGTGGGCAAACTCAGGTGTAGTGGTTCAGATCGAGCCGGAAGATTTCCCTGAATATGCTCATCATGGTCCTCTTGCCCTGCTTGAGTTCCAGAAGGATGTTGAAAGAAAGATGTTCGAATACACAGGATCCCTCAAGGCTCCAGCTCAGAGAATGATGGACTTCTGCCGCAGGATCCCTTCGACAGGTCTTCCTCAGACTTCATATCATCCTGGTGCTGAAAATGCTCCTCTGCATGAACTCCTTCCTGAGCATGTGTCTCTCAGACTGAAATATGCCTTCCCTGAGATAGGAAACAAGAAGATGCATGGATATTATACCAACGATGCACTTCTTCTCGGTGTAGAGTCTCGTACATCTTCACCTGTCAGAATACCTCGTGACCCTGAGACTCTCGAGCATGTGCAGATCGCAGGTCTGTATCCATGTGGTGAGGGAGCCGGTTATGCCGGAGGTATCGTTTCTTCTGCGCTTGACGGCATCAATTGCGCTGCCAAGATATAATTAGTTTAATTTCTTGATATTCAAGTGTATGTTTAGAAAAATGTTGAGCTTCATAGGTGCTCTTTCACTGATGCTGGCTCTTGATTCATCTGCACAGGACAAGACCCTTAGAGTAGATTATATATTTTCAGGAACTGACAAGTCTGTGGAGATATCTCTTGACGAGATGTCAAGCTTTGACGGCTGGGCAGGCAGGACTGTAAATCTGGATTCAGTTGCGGTCAGAGGTAACGGACAGATCTGCATGACAGATGTGCAGAGCGGGAAGGTGCTTTACCGTCAGTCGTTCTCATCTCTGTTCCAGGAATGGCAGACAACTGAGGAGGCTACCAAGGTACGTAAGGCTTTCGAGAATGTCTTCCTCCTCCCTATGCCAGCCGAAAAGGCTGTGGTAAGCATCGAACTTTACGATTTCTGGGGAAGCGTATATGCATCTTTGAATCATATAGTCGATCCGGCAGATATCCTTATCCGAAAAGTGGACCCTAAGCCTGCACCTCACAAGTACCTGCATAAGAGCGGAACCCCTCAGGAATGTATTGATGTGGCAATCGTTGCAGAGGGCTATACAGCTTCGGAAGCAGATGCTTTCTATGAGGCGGCTCAGGTAGCTATGGAGGCGATTCTTGCACATAAGCCGTTCGGAGATTATAAGAACCGTTTCAATTTTGTGGCAGTTGCTTTGCCGTCAGAAGACAGTGGTGTCAGCGTACCTGGTGAGGGATTGTGGAAGAATACCGCTCTTGGTTCTCATTTCAATACCTTCTATATGGACCGCTATCTTACAACCTTGCGTCTTCGTCAGATGCATGACAGACTTTGCGGAATACCATATGAGCATATCGTAATTCTTGCAAACACAGATACTTACGGTGGAGGCGGAATCTATAACTCATATACTTTGACCACAGCAGGCCATAAGGCGTTCAGACCAGTGGTCGTGCATGAATTCGGTCACAGCTTTGCAGGACTTGGAGATGAGTATTATTACGATGATCAGTTTGTTGAGTACTATTATTCCGAAGCAGAACCTTGGGAGCAGAACATAAGCACTCTTTATGACTTTGATTCAAAGTGGAAGGATATGCTTCCGGAAGGAACCAAGATACCTACTGCTCCTCTCGATTTCAATGTATGGGAGAAGTATCATCAGGGTGCAGATATGGCTGATTTTATCGGAGTATATGAAGGAGCAGGTTACCAGTCGAAGGGTGTATATAGACCTTATATGGACTGCCGTATGCACACAAATGCAGCTGAAACCTTCTGTCCTGTGTGCCAGAGAGCCATCGCTCGAATCATAGAATTCTACACAGAATAGCCTAAAGAAGGATTATTTTTTGGCAAAACGAAAATTTTGCCTACCTTTGCATTCGGGAAAGTCATACACGACCAGCTCCCTCTGAATTCCCCCAGGGCTTGATCGCAGCAAGGGTAGGAGGTCGTAGCGGTGCGATGTATCAAGCTTTCCCTTTTTTCGTATTATATATCGAAGTCTTTCTTAGAGGCTGTCAAATGTGAAAGGCAGCAGATCGTAAACATTATCAAGAACACAGATCTTTTCAGCTCCTATGAGTATGACACTTATAGGCTTGCCTCCTTTTATCTGGGACTGTACCATTACCTGACGGCACGCTCCGCAAGGGGATATAGGCTTTGCACACAAAGTTCCGTTCTGACTGGCTGCAATGGCAATTGAAACAGCTGCTTTGCCTGGTCTGCTTGCCCCGGCATAGAAAAGAGCAGTTCTTTCTGCGCATATTCCTGAAGGGTAGGCAACATTCTCCTGATTCGCTCCCTTGATGATCTCACCGTCATCAAGACGTACTGCGGCTCCTACATTGAAGTGTGAGAAAGGTGCATAAGAACCCTGAATGGCCTCAATGGCAGCCTGTGCAAGTTCCTTCTCGCATGAACCAAGCTGATCTATATTATCATATTCGCGATAAGCGATTTTTATCTCTTTGTTTGCCATAACAGATCAATTAAGTTATCTTTGTACGTGCACAAAGCATACAAATATAATCTTTTTATTTAAAAAACACTATTTGCAAGGCTCTAAATGGCGGAAAATAAGGATATAAAGGTCTGTATAGGTCTCTCAGGAGGTGTTGATTCCAGTGTTGCTGCTTTACTCTTGAAACAGCAGGGCTATGACGTGTTCGCTCTCTTCATGCAGAACTGGCATGATGCATCAGCTACACTTCACGGTGATTGTGAGTGGGAGGAAGATAGGTTTGTCGCTGAAATGGTGGCCCGTAAGATCGGTATTCCATTCTATTTCGTGGATTTGAGCAAGGAGTATCGCCAGAGGGTAGTCGACTATATGTTCGATGAATATGAAAAAGGCCGTACACCTAATCCGGATGTCCTCTGCAACAGGGAAATCAAGTTTGATGCTTTCCTTAAATGTGCCAAGAAGCTAGGAGCTGACTATGTGGCTACCGGACATTATTGCAGAAAGGTTACATCCCTTGCTCAGGACGGAAGCACTATCAACCGTATTCTTGCCGGAGCTGATCCTAATAAGGACCAAAGTTATTTCCTCTGCCAGCTTACTCAGGAACAGCTTTCACAGGCTTTGTTCCCTATTGGAGACATAGAGAAGCCGGAAGTCCGCCGTCTTGCACATGAGGCTGATCTCCCGTCAGCTGATAAGAAGGATTCTCAGGGTATATGCTTTGTCGGTAAAGTTGATCTTCCTACCTTCCTTCAGCAGAAGCTCAAGCCTTGCGAGGGTGATGTCGTTGAGGTTTTCGACGCATATTATACTGACAATGAGCATTATGCCTTCATCAAGGAAACTCTTGCTTCCATACTGCTTGAAGACGCTTCTGAACTGAAGATGATAACTGATTATATATCAGAGGATAAAGCTGTTCAGGCTTCGGACTCTGCTTGTCCGTACGATATGGCAAAGATTGCCGCACTCACTGATGAACAGCTTCTGAAACTGTCTCAGCCCGTACGATATGATATCAGGTTTGAAACTGAAACTTATCGTAGCGGACGCAAGCATATAAAGAAGACAAGATATAAGGAAAATCCTTTCGGAAAGATCGTCGGCAAGCATGATGGTGCCCAGTTCTATACCATCGGTCAGCGCAAGGGCCTGAATATCGGAGGACATAAGGATTCTATCTTCGTCATAGAAACAGATATTCCGAACAACATCATATATGTAGGAGAGGGACATAAGCACAAGGGCCTCTCACGAAGCTGTCTCAGAATTGCAAACGATGAGATTCATTGGATTCGTGAGGACCTGAAGATGCAGCTTGGTGAGATACGTCGTTATCGTGTGAGAATACGTTATCGTCAGCCTCTTCAGGATGCAAGCCTTATCATGCGTGAAAACGGTCTGTATATTCTTTTCGATGTTCCTCAGCGAGGTATCACATCAGGTCAGTTTGCAGCCTGGTATGCACCTGTAGAGGAGTCTTTGGCTACATCAGCAAAAGACACCTCAACCGAAATGATCGGTTCAGGTGTCATCTGATTGTAATTCTTTCTTAGTTTTTAGCAGCGGAAATACCGGCAAGGTAACCTGTAGAGAATGCAGTCTGCAGGTTGTATCCTCCTGTATCTGCATCAAGGTCAAGGATTTCTCCTGCAAAGTAGAGTCCTGGTACCAGTCTGGATTCAAGTGTCTTAGGTACTACTTCCTCGAGGTTGACACCTCCTGCTGTGATCACGCATCTTTCGTATCCTACGAAACCGCTGATTTCCATCTTCCAGTTCTTCAAGAGTTTGGCAAGTGTCTTATGGTCAGCTGATGGATTCAGCTTCATGAAGGCAGGAATCAGAGACATCGGAAGAAGCTTTGTCAGGAGTATCCTGAATCTGTCCTTGTAGAGCTTGTTTGCATTTCGCTTATCTTTGGATACTTCGTTCCAGAGTGTTCCGATACGTACAGTCAGGTCTTCAATCTCGACTGCAGGCTTAAGGTCTATGACAGCTGTAACCTTGGAACCGTTGATTATTGCATTCACACATTTTCTGCTGACTTTGAAGCCGATAGGGCCCTCTATTCCTCCGTCAGTGAAGTCAAGGTCTCCGAATTCATCCTGGACGGTATTGCCGTCTATCAGTATGCTCAGACCCACATTCTTAAGCTGGTTTCCGCATAGGTCACGTCCTGTTTCTGTCAGTGCTACACTTCTGTCAATATGGCCTTTGAGGCTCTTGTCAGCTTCCTTGACTGTATCATCCTTATATCCTTTAGGTACAATGGCTGTAAGGGATGGGAACAGAGGCTTGATGCTGTGTCCCAGCTGTCCTGCCCATCTGTATCCGTCTCCGCTTGAACCTGTCTTTGGATATGAAAGACCTCCTGTGCAGATTATCAGTCTGCGGCAGCAGTATTCTGTCTTGTCTGTACATCTTATTGTGAAAGCTGCCTCGCATCCGCTTGACATGACAGACGGACTGTCTGACACAATGCTTTCGACAGTCTTGTTGCAGAGGACTTCTGCACCGGCATCAGTGGCAGCTCGAAGCAAGGTATCAACAACGTCGGAAGCAAGATGAGATGCAGGAAAGGCTCTGTCGCCACGTTCCACAACCGCCTCCATGCCGTGCTCCTGCAGATAGTCTATCAGCTTGTCTGAGCTCAGGTTATAGAATGAAGGCTTGAGGAAGTTCGGCTTGGGATGTATATGGCTGGAAAACTCATTCCATGGCTTGGCATTCGTGAAATTGCATCTGCCCTTGCCTGTGATCATGATCTTTCTGCCTGGACGAGGCATCTTTTCCAATACCAGTACCTTCGCCTCTGTACCCTTTGCCGCAAAGGTTTCAGCTGCTCCTGCAGCAGCCATCAGACCAGCTGCTCCAGCTCCGATTATTATGATATCTGCTTCCATTGATCCTTATTACTTGCCTAAAAGAATTGAATCGATTTCCTGCTTGAATTTCGCCTTGTCGCGTGCACCGATAGTCATAGACGGCTCGTTGTCAAGTGGAATATAGAGGATAGCAGGAATAGAGCTTACTCCGAATGCTCCTGCAAGTTCCTGGCATTTGTCGATATCAACCTTGTAGATCACGATCTCGCCGTCATATTCCTTTGAAAGCTCATCAAGGATAGGGGCGATTCTCTGACATGGTCCGCACCACTTTGCGGTGAAGTCTACAATGGCAGGCTTGTTTCCAAGATATTTAAGCTCCTCTTTAGTGAGGTCATATACCTTAGTATTGAAGTCTGTAGCATTAAGTTCCTGTACCGCAGAGGCTTTAGGAGCTTCTTTCGTTGTCTTCTTCTTATCATCATTATTATTTGCGGATGTGTTTCCGCATGCCGCTACCATTATCATGGCAGACATGGCTATTACCAAAGTTCTGTAGATCGTTTTCATGTTATTGCCGTTTTATGCAAAGCTAATGAATATTTAGAAAAAATCAAAATAAGCTTTCAAATCAGGTGCCCTATGCATATAAATCAAGGAACTTTCTTACTTTTGCAACATGAAACATCTTGCCGCACTTTTAATGCTTGTCATGACCTTCAGTACATGTGTGAACCGAGGGGCAGATGAGCCTGCTTTGTCAAGCTCGTGTGAATATGCAAGCTACTTCGATATCCTTGCCGGGGAGCATGCCGGTATTGTTTCAATATCTCCGTATAGCGGCCAGAGGGATACTTTGAAGCTGGCTGCAGCCATGGATAATATCATATGTATGTCCTCGTCTAATGTGGCAGCACTTGCGGCAATAGGAGCTGATTCCCTGATAAGTGCAGTTTCCGGCATAGGCTATATCAGCAATGAGGGTATACGTTCGCGTCATGGCAATGTGACCAGACCGGTGTATGATGTGGGCTATGAAGCTTCATTGGATTATGAAAGGATACTTTCTCTGAAGCCTGATCTGCTGGTGACATATACTGTGTCAGGAGCAGAACCTCCATATCTGCTCAAGCTACGTGAGCTGGGAGTACCTGTTCTGGTGCTGCACGACCATCTTGAAAATCATCCTCTTGCCAGAGCTGAATATATCCGTCTCTTCGGTGTTCTGTGCGGTCGTCGTGCTGAGGCTGACTCAGTGTTCAATATGGTAAAGGAACGTTACCTTTCCCTCTGTGGACAGGTCAGCAGGGACAAGGTTTCTAAAGTACTGCTTAATATTCCTTATGGCGATATCTGGTATGTCCCTGGAGAGGAAAGTTATATGTCATGTCTGATCCATGATGCAGGAGGAGAGGTGCTCGGAGCAAAGAAGGGAACATCCATCTCCGGAACCATAAGCATGGAAAAGGCCTATACCCTTGCGGCTGAGGCGGATATATGGCTTAATCCTGGCCATTGCAGGACAAGGGAGGAACTTGCTTCCGTTCACAAGCTGTTCCCGAATTTCGGTCCTATGAAAAAGGAACATGCCATATACAACAACACCCTCAGGACAACGCCCGAGGGTGGTAATGATTTCTGGGAATCAGGTGCTGTGCGTCCTGACCTTATTCTTGAAGATCTGATAAGCATATTCGGTACTTGTCAGACTCCTGAGGATTCTTTAGAATATCACTTTGAGCTTCAATAGTTCATTGTTGCAATATGAAGCTTCAAGTTCCAGCTGACCCTTATCCTGTGGCATAGGATCCGACAGTTCCTTCAGCTCGACAGCGACAAGATCGCCTATCCTTAAGGAAACCTTTCTTGATACAGAACAGATGGCTTCCTCGATAGCCGATACAAGCTTCTCTCCTGTCATTTCTGTCTTGAATGAAACTTCACTTCCAAGGGAAAGTTCTAAAACATGTCCGTCCTTCTGCAAGGATTCAGCCTGCTGCATAGGGAAGGGGAGAATGGAGCTATGATCTGCGCAAGAAGTGAATGCAATGTTGCCTTCGCTTCCCTCAGAGTTGCAGTACAGCAGAACTCCGAAATTGAAGGCATCGTAATAACGTGCCGCAAACTTCTTTCCTACGCATTTGCCGGCCTTGCTGACACGGGCAAATACAACAGGAGCCCACTGCAGGGATACGCTTCCTTCCGGAAGATAGATATCCCTATTCTCCTTCTCACAGGTGGTGTCAGGTCTGCAGTAGCAGAGTCCGCTTCCGTATGGTTTTACTACAATATTCATCTTATTCGTTTTCCTGAGAGAACAGATCTCCGAGACTCTCGAATGGAGTATATCCCTTTGTCTTTGGAATAGCCGCAGCCTTCTTGCGCTCTGTGAAAGCAGCTTTCTTTTCAGCTTCATACTGCATCTTGAGCAGGGTGAACTGACGCTTTGTGTCAAGTGTGAAGTCACCGTTATCAATCCATGCAAAATATGAAGGCTCCGAGAAGTACACTTCGCGTGCAGTCTTGCCCTTGTGCTTTCCGAAGCTCACCACAGGCTCGTTGTTCTCTCCGTATATAAGTCTGCCGGCATAGTCGACATGTCTCTGCTGAGTTGAGAATGCTGCAAGGAAATCCGTATCGTTCTTCAGATCAGGATACTTGTCAAGCTGTCCCTTGAGGACCTCGTATGTCGCCAATGTATCTGCTTCTGCTGCGTGAGCATTTTCCAGCTCCTTCTCACAATAGAAACGGTATGCTGCCTTAAGGTTACGTGGCTCCATCTTATGGAAGATGGTCTGAACGTCGACCATCTTCTTCTTGTGGAGGTCAACGTCAATGTCACGAGCCTGATATCTTCTGACTCTTTCAATCTCTTCCGCAAGCATAGGAAGGTCGAATTTGCTTGAATTGAAACCGGCAAGGTCGCTTCCCGCAAGCCACTCGACGACTTCATCCATTATCTGGAAGAAAGTAGGGCAGTCTGCCAGATCTTCAGCTGATATTCCATGTACAGCCTGTGCAGATGGATTTATCGCTCTCTGGCAATTGTTTTCATAGTCCCAGGGCTTCACTCTCCATGTCTTGACTCTCTGCTCTCCGTCCGGAAATACCTTTACGAAGCTAAGCTCTATGATGGAGTCAGATGCGATGTTCAGTCCTGTGCTTTCAATATCAAAAAATATAATAGGTCTGTTCAGATTCAGTTTCATAAATCGTCAGATAAGTCCCATTAAGAAATCATGATAGGCATGATGATACCGCAGATCTTCTCGCTGTCTGCCTCTTCCTCTGCCGGTACGATAAGTGCCGCACGCTTGCTGTCAAGGAACTTCATCACGATCTCACCGCATGCCATGTTAGACAGGATTTCGATGATGAATGGAGACTTGAATCCGATTGTGAGGGCCTCGCCGTCGTACTGACACTGGATCTTTTCGTATGCTGCGATTGAGAAACCGAGATCCTGTGCAGAAATCTCAAGTGAACCAGGCTTGAGGTCAAGCTTGATGTGATTTGATGCCTTGTTCGCGCAGACAGATACACGACGGACTGTGTTCAGAAGCTGAGCACGGTCAATCTTGAGGATGTTCGAGTTGTTCTGTGGGATGACATCGCGGTATTTAGGATATTTTCCTACTACAAGGCGGCAGATCACAACTGTCTGGCCGAATGAAAAAGTTGCGTTCTTTGAATCGAATGCGATTTCTACTGTTTCAGCATCCTTGCCGATGATGGCCTTGAGGATGGCTGCCGGCTT
>JAEIGA010004950.1_pt1 | contig 20457 bp, 15 predicted proteins | sample 9270691 | NCBI WGS metagenome assembly JAEIGA01 (sample SAMN17057246, study PRJNA624740) | gut metagenome | biome: biome; isolation source: fecal sample | host: Bos grunniens | place: China: Xizang | collected 2019 | reverse complement strand
TTTTCTTTGCAATCTCTTTTACCATCTCTGCTGCATAAACTTCGTCATGGCCGTGAGAATCGTTTTGCCCGTAGTAGGCATAACTGTTGTTGGCTGTTATAGGACCTATTACATCGAATGTAGGTGTAAATTGTCCAAAAGATTGTGATTCAAAATAGTCTCTTGCGCTACCATAAGCACCAGGCATTAACTGGTTGCTTATCAATATGGAATCTTTATAACCTTTCTGATTCAGCATATTGTTGAATCTCTCTCTTATTGCATCGCTGTCAAGTGAGAATGACCTGTCTGGAAAATCAACTAGTAACACCAGGCCATTAACTTGACCCTTTGTGGGGAATGATGTGGTAGAATATATTCCCTGTCCATGAATAGAAACCTTTGTTTGGGATATAGAAGTGTTGGTGCCAGAATCTGACTGCACCAAATCTACTAAACGCTTTTGGTCTATTCCGTTTAGGAACTTTATTTCGCTTTGAATTCTGTCTGCCGTGTTGTGGGCTATTCTGTTGCTTGCTGCTATTTTACCTTCTCTATCTTCAATGGCATAATACCAGGTATTGGTACTATCGGCAGCAACCATTATACCATCTGTGGTTATGGTGTAATGGCATTTTTCATTTCCTACTAATATAACTTCAAGTTTAGAACCATCGGGTTGGGTAATGGTTATGATATTACGTCTGGCAGGAGCAGCATTTGCTATTACAAACCAGAAAATGGTTAGTAGCAGTGTGAATAGCTTGTGATTATAATTAGAGTACATGTATATATAGTTTAGGTTTGGAAAACTTTCTTTTTTAATTCAAAGCTCTTGCTCAGGTATTTTTCTCTAACAATAGGATTGGCAGCAAGCTCTTCCGGAGTACCCTGGAAGAGTATTCTACCTTCAAACAATAGATATGCACGGTCTGTGATACTTAAAGTTTCGTGTACATTGTGGTCGGTAATTAAAATACCAATGTTTTTGTCTTTTAGCTTCCAAACTATCTGCTGAATATCTTCTACTGCAATAGGATCTACGCCGGCAAAAGGTTCGTCCAGCATGATGAACTTTGGTTCAATAGCTAAGCAACGTGCTATTTCAGTACGTCTTCTTTCGCCTCCTGAAAGACGGTCGCCCAGATTCTTTCTAACCTTTTGTAAACTGAATTCCTCTATCAGACTCTCTAACTTCTCTTTTTGGTAATCGTAGGGTTTGCCGGTAAGTTCAAGTACAGACATAATGTTGTCTTCTACGCTCATCTTGCGGAAAACACTGGCCTCTTGTGCCAAATATCCTATGCCTTTTCTGGCGCGCTTGTAAACGGGGTAAGTGGTAATATCTTCGTCGTTCAGATAGATATGTCCTTCGTTAGGAGTAATAAAACCTGTTGTCATATAGAATGATGTGGTTTTACCTGCTCCGTTAGGGCCTAACAAACCTACTATCTCTCCCTGTTTTACATCTATGGATACATGATTCACTACGGTACGTTTACCATATCGTTTAACAAGGTTTTCAGTTCTAAGAACCATCTTTTCGTTGTTATCTGCAGAGTCCATTATTTTGTCTGTTATATAATCTGAAATCAATATCAAGTTATACAAAGGTATAACAAAGAAACGAAAGTGTACGTTAAATAACAAAAAAATGTTGAAAGGTAATTTGGGGCAAAAAGAAAATTTATAGGCGAATATATTTTGCGTACAAAAAAAATATTACTTTTGCTCCTATAAAGAGAATGAAATAAGGAAAAATGAAGAAGAATCTGTTTGTGGGTTTAGCATTGTGTGTGCTGGCGTTGGGTTGTATGGAAGAAACTCAGGAAGAGGTAAAAGTTATTCCTGCGGCGTTTGAGGAGAATAATTCATCACCTCAGTATAGTGACATGGTTAGCTCTGTAGAATTTATACCCCTTGAAACTACTCAAGCATCTCTTTTGGGCGATATAGAGCAACTGATAGTTACAGAAGATTATATAGTAGTTTCAGACGATATGGCCGTAAAGTGCTTTGATGCTGATGGTAAATATCTGCATGATATAGGCCGTAAAGGACGTGGACATGGTGAATATAACAACTACTTTACATCTATAAGTTATAGCGGTAATGTGGTCTATGTGTGTGACCAACGTGCTCTTTATTCATACGAATTATCTACAGGAAAATTTATAGAGAAAAAGGAGTTTGATGAACCGCATTATAAGGCTTTTGTTGTTGATGGCTATGTTTATTGTTTTAACTGGATAGATGGTATTAAATTCTATAGCTATCAGTTGAAAGATTTATCGGAAAAGAGACTTATATACGAAAATAACATAAACCCATCTACAGAAGGAAATCTCTGCTATGCCAATGGTAGTTTAATGTTGGTTGAACCATTTGCCGGTCTCTTCTACAAATTCCAAAATGGAGAGATACTTCCTTTTTTTAAGTACGATATGGGTAATAAAGCTATGCCGGTGGAGAGATTTACCGGTAAACTGGATTATAGAAATTATAAAGGTATGGCTGAATTTTATCAATTCCCATTTGTGGCAGATGGATATTTTACTTTCGGTTATATTATAGGAAATGAAATGAGGCTGGCTGTTGTAAATCTGACAAACGACAAAGTTTTTGATTTTAATAGGATGAACTGGCAACTGGAATATAAATTAGAGCCTTATCTTTCTCCTACATATTCCGATGGAAAGTATTTTTATCAGACCAGAAGTGCTCAGCCCCCGGTAGAATATTTTGATAATGTTCCGTCCAAATATAGTACATTCAATAGATTGAAAAACGCACAGGCAGACGATAATCCTGTTGTTTGCAAAATACAAATGAATAAAGGATTCCTTAAGTAATTTGAGAAAATACCGTAAGGTGGGTAATTTGCGAAACATAGGGAAATAGTTGACTATTTTTTTGTGGTTTGCAATTTATGAACTAATTTTGTACCTTAATAATTGGATGACTCGTTTAGAGCGCAATTATTGTGTGAAAATAGTAACTTAAACAATTATAAAAAGGAATGAATATTTCATTTGAAAATGTAAGCGAGGTACAGGGCCTGCTCACAATTCAGCTGGAGAAAGCTGACTATTCAGAGAACGTAGAAAAAGCTTTAAAAAACTACAGTAAGAAAGCAAATATGCCGGGTTTCCGTCCGGGTATGGTGCCTATGAATCTTATCCGTAAAATGTACGGAAAGAGCGTAAAAGCAGAAGAAGTTAACAAACTGCTTCAGGAAAAGTTGTTTGGCTATATCAAAGAAAACAAGATTGATATGCTGGGCGAACCTCTGACAAACGAAGAAAAAGGTGGCTCTTTGAATATTGACGATGATAATTTGACATTCTATTTTGATATTGCTCTTTCACCAAAATTTGAAGTAGCTGTATCAAAAGACGATACAATCCCTTATTACGATATCAAGATTACCGACGAAATGGTTGACAAACAGGTGAAAGCTTATGCTCAGCAGGTTGGTAAATATGAACAGTTTGACGAATATCAGGACAACGATCTTTTGAAAGGTCAGTTGCAGGAACTTGATGCCGAAGGTAATGTAAAAGAGGGTGGTATTGTGGTAGAAGATGCTACTTTGATGCCTCTATATCTAAAGAACGAAGATCAGAAAGCTCTGTTTAACGGTGCAAAGAAGGGTGATGCAGTAGTATTCAATCCTAAAAAAGCACATAACGACAATGCTGTGGAGGTAGCTGCACTTCTTAAGATGAATAAAGAAGACGTTGAAAATCTGGATTCAGATTTCTCATATACCATTCAGGAAATAACCCGTTTTGTAGAGGGTGAACTGACACAGGAAGTTTTTGATCAGGTATTTGGTAAAGATACAGTTAAGAATCTTGACGAATTCCGTTCAAAGGTTGCAGAATCATTGGAAAAGAGCTATCTGCCTGATAGCGACTATAAGTTTATGCTTGACCTCCGTTCATATTTGATGGAAAAGGTTGGTAAACTGAGCTATGCTGATGAACTGTTGAAACGTATCATGTTAGCAAATGCAAAAGAGGGTAGCGAAGCAAGTGTAGAAGAGAACTTTGAAAAGAGTTTGACAGAACTTACTTGGCATCTTATTCAGGAAAAACTTGTAGAGCAGAACTCTATCAAGGTAGAAGATGAGGATGTATTGAATCAGGCTCGTGAAGCTACAAAGGCTCAGTTTGCTCAGTACGGAATGATGAATATTCCTGATGAATTGCTTGATAACTATGCTAAAGAGATGTTGAAGAAGCGCGAAACTGTTGATGGTCTGGTGAACCGTGCTATTGAAACAAAACTGGCCGCAGCTATTAAGGAACAGGTAACACTGAAGAATGAAAATGTAACAGTAGAAGAGTTTAATAAACTGTTCGAATCTGCTACAGAAACAAAATAAATACAGATGATTATGAAAGATGAATTTCACAAATTTGCAGTAAAGCACGTTGGCTTGAACAGCCAGGTTTTGGATGATGTAATCAAGTCCCAGTCACAGCAGTATATGAATCCATATATATTGGAGGAACGTACTCTGAACGTTACTCAGATGGATGTATTCTCACGCCTGATGATGGATAGAATTATCTTCCTGGGTACTGAGATAAATGATTATACAGCTAATACTATTCAGGCTCAGCTGCTTTATCTAGATTCTGTGGATTCATCTAAAGATATATCTATATACATCAATTCACCAGGCGGTTCTGTTACCTCAGGTTTGGGTATCTATGATACTATGCAGTTTATTCAGAGCAATGTTACCACAATCTGTACAGGTATTGCAGCCAGCATGGCAGCAGTTCTGTTGGTTGCGGGCCATGAAGGTAAGCGTTTTGCTCTGCCCCATAGCAGGGTGATGATACATCAGCCATTGGGTGGTGTGCAGGGACAGGCCAGTGATATTGAAATTACAGCAAGAGAGATTCAGAAGTACAAGAAAGAGTTGTACACTATAATATCCGATCATTCCCATACTCCATTTGAAAAGGTGTTGGCCGATAGTGACAGAGACTATTGGATGACAGCACAAGAGGCAAAAGAGTATGGAATGATTGATGCTGTTCTATCAAAACGTGGTTGATTGATGGCAAAGAAAGAGAAAAATACGCAGTGCAGTTTTTGCGGTCGCTTTGAGTACGAAGTTGGTTTTATGATAGGCGGGCTGTTTGGCGCAATCTGTGATGAATGCGCTGGAAGAGCATACGAGATTGTAAAGGAACAACAGGCGACCACAGGTAAATCTGACTTTGAGTTGAAGGACATACCAAAACCTAAACAGATTAAAGAGTTTCTGGATGAATATGTTATAGGTCAGGATATTGCCAAACGATATTTGTCTGTGGCTGTGTATAACCATTATAAACGCGTTGCAAGTAAAACAGACGATGTAGATATTGAAAAGAGCAATATTATCCTGGTTGGTAGGACAGGTACAGGTAAAACATTGCTGGCTAAGACAATTGCCCGTCTGCTTAAGGTGCCGTTCACAATTGTCGATGCTACTGTTTTAACGGAAGCCGGTTATGTGGGCGAAGATATAGAGAGCATATTAACACGTCTGTTGCAGGTAGCCGACTATGATGTGGAGGCAGCTCAGAGAGGTATTGTCTTCATTGATGAGATAGATAAAATTGCGCGAAAAGGTGATAATCCATCTATTACTCGTGATGTAAGTGGTGAAGGTGTTCAGCAGGGACTTCTGAAATTGTTGGAGGGCTCTGTGGTGAATGTACCGCCACAGGGGGGACGTAAGCATCCAGAACAGAAATTTATTCAGGTAGATACAAAGAATATTCTGTTTATTTGCGGTGGTGCGTTCGATGGTATTGAAAGAAAGATTGCCAGCAGAATGAATACTCAGGTTGTAGGATTTGAAAATCAGCAGCAACGCAGAAAACTGGATTTGAACAATCTTTTGCAGTATATCTCTCCGCAGGATTTGAAGTCGTTTGGCCTTATACCGGAAATTATAGGCCGATTGCCTATTGTCTCATATCTGGAACCATTGGATAAGGAGGCTTTGCGTAAGATTTTGACAGAGCCTAAAAATTCAATTGTAAACCAGTACGTGAAACTGTTCAGTCTGGATGGGGTTACACTGACATTCGAGCCGGAAGTTCTGGATTATATAGTGGATAAAGCTGTCGAATTTAAGCTTGGAGCGCGTGGCCTGAGATCTATAGTAGAGACTATAATGATGGATGCAATGTTTGAAACTCCATCGACCAGAAAAAAAAGTTTACGAGTTACTTTAGAATATGCCGAGAAGCAGTTTTCAAAGAATCAGGGGACTTTTTTAGAGGAAATATAGGTTTTAGGCAACATTTTTGCATTTAGTCGGAATCATTAAGTTACTTTTTTAGGAAAAAGTTTGCAAGTTTGAATTACTTGTGTTTAACTTTGTTATTCAATCGCACCAGATTGAACAGATGGTTATATAGGTAATTATTGATTTATGCAAGGGAAGGAGATTAACTTGGCAGAGGCGCTGAAAGTCCATTTTGGATTTGATACATTCAAAGGTGAACAGGAAGCCATAATACACAATCTGTTGGCAGGCAACAATACGTTTGTTCTTATGCCTACAGGCGGTGGCAAGTCATTATGCTATCAGTTACCGGCACTTTTAATGGAGGGTACTGCAATAGTAATATCTCCCTTGATCGCACTAATGAAGAATCAGGTTGATGCCATGCGTAATATGTGGGAGGAAGATGGCATTGCACATTTTATCAACTCATCTCTTAATAAAACGGCAATTGACCAGGTAAAGGCAGATGTTTTGTGCGGAAAGACAAAATTATTGTATGTCGCCCCGGAATCTCTTACTAAGGAAGAGAATATTGAATTCCTGAAACAGTTGAAGATTTCGTTCTACGCAGTTGACGAAGCTCATTGTATATCGGAGTGGGGACATGATTTCAGACCTGAATACAGGAAAATCAAAGATATGGTCAAGAATATAGGTGTTGCGCCTATTATAGCTTTGACCGCTACAGCGACCAATAAAGTTAGAGACGATATAAAGAAGAATCTCGGTATTCAGTCTGCAAAAGACTTTACACTCTCCTTTAATCGTCCTAATTTGTACTATGAGGTACGCCCAAAAACCAAGAATGTTGAGAAAGACATAATTCGTTTTATAAAGGCTAACGAAGGCAAGTCTGGTATTATTTACTGCTTGTCAAGAAAGATGGTTGAGGATCTGGCAAGCATACTGCAGGCAAATGATATACCGGCTCTTGCATATCATGCAGGTATGGAGGCTGCAACCCGTTCTGCGGTACAGGATGCTTTCATTATGGAGAAAGTAGATGTAATTGTGGCTACTATTGCATTTGGTATGGGAATTGACAAACCTGATGTGAGATATGTGATTCACTATGATATACCAAAGAGTCTGGAGGGATACTATCAGGAGACAGGTCGTGCAGGACGTGATGGTGGCGAAGGTCAGTGTATTGCGTTCTATCATCAAAAGGATGTGCAGAAATTAGAGAAGTTTCTGGAAGGAAAACCTCTTGCAGAACAAGATATTGGCAGACAACTCTTACAGGAGACAACTGCATATTGTGAATCGTCTGTATGTAGAAGAAAAATGCTGCTTCACTATTTTGGTGAAACATTTGAAGTGAAAAATTGTGGAAATTGTGATAACTGTTTGAATCCTAAGAAGCAGGTGGAAGCAAAAGAACTTTTAGAAACGGTATTGGAAACAATTCAGGCCGTAAAGGAGAATTTTAAATCAGATTATATAGTAGATCTGTTGTTGGGTAAGGAGACGTCAACAATCCAGGATCATTGTCATGATGAATTAGAGGTGTTTGGTGCCGGTGCTGACGAATCGGACAAGACATGGAATGCTGTTATACGTCAGGCACTGATTGCAGGCTACATAGTGAAAGATGTGGAGAACTATGGTCTCCTGAAGTTAACAAAAGCGGGTAAAGAGTTTATGGCTCATCCAAAATCGTTCCAGATAGTGGAAGACAACGATTTTGAGGAAGAGGAGAATGAAGGCCCAATGAGAGGCGGAGGTTCATTCGCTGTAGATCCGGAACTCTATTCAATGTTGAAAGATCTTAGAAAGAAACTTTCAAAACAGTTGGAGTTACCACCATACGTGATATTCCAGGATCCATCGCTGGAGGCTATGGCAACAACATATCCTATTACAATGGAAGAGTTGCAGAATATTACCGGTGTAGGAGCTGGAAAAGCTAAACGATATGGTGAGGAGTTTATCAATCTTATTAAACGTCACGTAGAGGAGAATGAGATTGAGCGTCCTGAGGATATGCGTGTGCGCACTGTTGCAAACAAATCCAAACTAAAGGTAAGTATCATTCAGAGTATTGACAGGAAGGTCGCTCTCGATGATATTGCAGTAAGCAATGGTATTGAATTTGATGAATTGCTGTCCGAAATAGATACTATTGTATATTCAGGTACAAAACTAAACATAGACTACTTTATTGAAAGTGTTATGGATGATGATCGTGCCGAAGATATTTATGAGTATTTCAAAGAGTCGGAAACCGATTCAATGGATGATGCAATCGATGAACTTGGTGATGAGTATACAGAAGAGGAGATCCGTCTGGTTCGCATCAAATTCATTTCAGAGATGGCTAATTAAATTGAAACAAAAACAAATATATAAACAATATGTCATTTATTACAGATAAGGTTGTAATGGACGGTTTAACATACGATGATGTACTGTTGATACCGGCTTATTCAGAAGTGTTGCCAAGAACTGTTAAATTAACAACAAAGTTTTCACGCAATATTGAGTTGAAAATACCATTCGTAACTGCTGCCATGGATACAGTTACAGAATCAAAGATGGCGATAGCAATAGCACGAGAAGGTGGTATTGGCGTTATTCATAAGAATATGTCTATAGAGGAGCAGGCAAGACAGGTCGCAATAGTTAAGCGTGCGGAAAATGGTATGATTTTTGATCCTGTTACCATTAAACGTGGCTCTACCGTTAAGAATGCTCTTGATTTAATGGCAGAGTATCATATTGGTGGTATCCCTGTTGTAGATGATGAAAATCATCTGGTAGGTATAGTAACCAATCGTGATCTTCGCTTTGAAAGAGAGATGGGTAAATTTATAGATGATGTTATGACTAAGGAAAACATCATTACAACTCATCCAGGAACAGATATGGAGACTGCTTCTCAGATTTTACAGGAGAACAAGATTGAGAAACTTCCTGTAATTGATGAAAAAGGTAAATTGGTTGGTCTGATTACATACAAGGATATTACCAAGGCAAAAGACAAACCAATGGCATGCAAAGATAGCATGGGCCGTTTACGCGTTGCTGCTGGTGTTGGTGTAACTAATGACACAATAGAACGTATGCAGGCATTGGTAGCTGCCGGAGCTGATGCTATTGTTATAGATACAGCACATGGACATTCAAGAGGTGTTGTGGAAAAATTAAAAGAGGCTAAGAGACTATTCCCTAATATTGACATAGTTGTAGGAAACATTGCAACAGGCGAAGCTGCAAAGATGCTGGTTGAAGCTGGTGCAGACGCAGTTAAAGTGGGTATCGGTCCGGGCTCAATCTGTACAACACGTGTAGTTGCAGGTGTAGGCGTGCCACAGTTATCAGCAGTATATGATGTAGCTAAGGCACTTGAAGGTACAGGTGTTCCATTGATCGCTGATGGTGGTCTGCGTTATTCAGGCGATGTGGTTAAGGCTTTGGCTGCAGGTGGTTACAGCGTAATGATCGGTTCTTTGGTAGCTGGTACAGAAGAGGCTCCAGGTGATACCATTATATTCAATGGCCGTAAGTTCAAGTCATATCGTGGAATGGGTTCGTTGGAGGCTATGGAGAATGGCTCAAAAGACCGTTATTTCCAGGCAGACCAGTGCGATGTGAAAAAATTGGTTCCGGAAGGTATTGCTGCGAGAGTTCCTTATAAAGGTACATTGTATGAAGTAATTTATCAGTTGGTTGGCGGATTGCGTTCTGGTATGGGTTATTGTGGAGCTGCAGATATTAAACAGTTGCACAATGCTAAGTTTACCCGTATAACAAATGCCGGTGTAGCAGAGAGTCATCCACATGATGTTGCAATTACCAGCGAGGCTCCAAACTATAGTCGTCACGAATAATTGTTTGAAATGAAGAAATCTGTTTTACTCTTTTTGATCCTGCTTTTTGGTGTTGTTCCTTTTGCAAAAGGAGCTGAACCGGAGACCGTATTGATGAATATAGACGGTAAGGAGGTTATGATGTCCGAATTCGAGTATTTTTTGAACAAAAACAGGAATACAGCAGATCCTTTATCAAAAAAGGAACTAAAGGAGTATTCAGATTTATATGTCAACTTCAAACTAAAAGTGGCAGCAGCAGAACGTGCCGGATTGGATACAATGGCCACTTTTAAAGAGGAGTATAAACTATATCGCGATATGCAGGCAGAAACCTATATGCTGGATTCTGCATATCTGGAAGAGATGGCATTTCGTACTTATGAGACTTCTGCCAAAGAGGTTGGACCGGATGGTCTAGTCAATCTGAATATTTTGACTATTGTTCCTGACGGAAACTCTCAGGAAGATTTGTTGTTTGCAAGGAACAAGATAGACTCACTATACAATATTATTGTAAACAAAGGTGCAAATTTTAATGAGATAGCTGCCAGAAATTCTAAGGATGGAGTTGCAAGTGATGGTGGTATAGTTGGCTGGGTGTCGCGTGCCCAGGTTCCGGAATATATAGCTGAGAGAGCTTTTACAATGCCTGTGAATATGGTATCGGAACCATTTTATTGCGAAATGGGTTTTATGATTATCAGAATTACAGAAAAGCAGAGTTTTGGCTCTTATGAAGAACATCGCGCCTCTATATACGAGTGGATGGAACGTGAAGGTTACAATGTGCTGGCAAAACGTTCAAAGGCCAGAAAAGTTGCAGAAGAGTATGGCTGGACAAATTTGACAGATGATCAGGCTATAGCTCGGGTTGATAGTATGCTTGAAGATATTTATCCGGAATTCGGTCTGATTTCACAGGAATACTATGATGGACTTTTGATGTTTGAAATAAGCAACAATGAGGTTTGGCAGCGATCTACAATAGATACACTGGGACTTGAAAAGTTCTTTGAAAAGAATAAGAAGCAGTTTAAGTTTGAAAAGCCACGTTTTAAGGGTATGCTCTTCTTCTGTAAATCGGAACAGGTTTTTCACGATATAGTTGCAGCTATAGATGGTTGCAATGATGAAGAGAGGATCGCAAAAATAGCAGAATTTAACAGGGAAGAACCAAAGGTGCGTATATTACGCGGTCCAATAGAGAAGGGTAAGAACAAGTATGTGGATAGTGTAGTGTTTGGTGAAGGAGAATACGAACTACGTGAGGATTATCCTTATGTTGATGTTATAGGTAAGGCTATTTCATATCCAGAGGAGATTTCCGATTCATATGGTGAGGTGGTAAATGCATATCAGGATTATCTGGAAAAGATGTGGATTAAGAGACTGCATAAGGAGATACCTTACAAGGTGAACAAAAAAGTTTTGAATTCAATAATTCCTTGAGTATATGAAGTCCGGGAACATTGATAAACTTTTTATATGGATCTTGTTCTTGATTATCTCATTCAGTTCGTGCAAGAAAACTGATGAGATAATTTATACTAAAGGGAAAACCCCTTTGGTGGAACTTGATGGTAATGTGCTATATAAGGAGGATTTATCGCAGGTGTTACCGCTGAATTTATTGGATGCCGATAGTGCGGCCTTTGCTGACAGATATATAGAAAATTGGATTTCAGAACTTATGTTCTATCAGAATGCAGAGCGAAATATACGCGATGATAAGACTATAGACGAACTTGTGGAAAATTACAGACGATCGTTAATAGTACACAAATATCAGCAAAGATTAATAGAACAGAAGGTTGAACAGGAGATAACAAAAGACGAGATAAACACTTTCTATGAAGAGAACAAAAATTTGTTCATTCTTGAAGAACCGATTCTGAAGGGACTCTTTATAAAACTACCATTGTCAGCTCCTAATCAGGCTAATATAAAACGATTGTATCGTTTGCAGGATGATGAGTCGTACGATGAGATAGAGAAGTATTGCATTATGTATGCACCATACTATGAATTCTTCTATGATTATTGGCACTCAGTATCGGAGATAGAGATATTGTTGCCTGCAATGGACGAATCACTTCAGGATTACCTGAAAAATAATAATTTTCTGGAGTTGAAAGATGAAGAGTCGTTATATCTGTTAAATGTAAGCGAATACCTTCCAAAGGGTAGCGTGTCGCCTGTTGAGCAGGTTGAGGATAGAATTAAGAGATTGATTATAAATAACAAGGAGGTTACTTATATCAGAAGAATAAAGAAAGATTTGTATAACACAGCTATTGAAAATAATAGAGCAATATTCCATAATAAATGATGAAACAGAGATTATTTACGTTGGTGATGATAGCATCTGCTATGTTCTACTTTATAGATATAGAGGCTCAGAACAATATTATAGACGAGGTAGTATGGGTAGTTGGTGACGAGGCTATCTATAAATCGGAGGTAGAAGAGGCACGTAAGGATGCTCAGCTTCGTGGAGTTAAATGGGACGGCGATCCATATAGTCTTATACCGGAAGAACTGGCCATAAGAAAACTATATCTGAATCAGGCTAAACTGGATAGTATTTCTGTTACTCCGGCCGAGGTAAATCAGCAGCTGGATATGCGCTTGCAGTCTATGGCTGACCAGATAGGCGGAACAGATAAAATGCTGGAATACTATGGACTTACATTAGCTCAGTTAAGAGAGAAATTTTACGAATCCATCGAAACAGAGTTTATAGTAAGCAGGGTTCAGTCTAACATAATCAATAAAGTGAAGGTTACTCCGGCTGAGGTTAGAAGATTTATCGCAACCTTGCCGGAAGAAGAGATACCATACGTTCCTACTCAGGTTGAGGTTCAGATCCTGACACAGGAACCAAAAATTCCACAGGAAGAGATTGATGCTGTAAAAGAGCGTTTGAGAGAGTTCACTGAGAGAATTCAGTCTGGTGAAACACAATTCTCAACATTGGCTCTGCTCTATTCACAGGATCCAGGCTCAGCCAGATATGGAGGTGAATGCGGTTTAAAAGGACGCGGAGAATTTGTTCCGGAATTTTCTGCAGTTGCCTTTAATCTGACAGATCCGAATAAGGTTTCAAAAATAGTGGAAACAGAGTATGGATTCCATATAATTCAGCTTAAGGAACGTCTGGGCGATATGGTGAATGTTCGCCATATTTTGCTCAAGCCAGAGGTACCACAAGAGAGTATAGATGCTTCGCTGGCCAGACTCGATTCTGTAGCCAATGATATTCGTGAAGGTAAATTTACCTTCGAAGAAGCTGTTCTTGTACTTTCAGCAGACAAGGATACCAGAAATAATAAAGGATTGATGATGTATCATCCGGAAATGGAAAATACATCAATATCAAAATTTGAGATGCAGCAGTTGCCCCAGGATGTGGCAAAGGTGGTAAACAATATGCATGTCTCTGAAATATCAGATCCTTTTGTAATGCAATTGCAAAATGGAAAAACTGTATGCGCTATAGTTAAATTGAAAACCCGTATCAACGGCCACAAGGCAACGATGGTTGACGATTATCAGATTCTGCAGGAGATGGTTCTGTTAGACAAACAGGAAAAGGCTATAGCAGAATGGGTTAGTGAACAGCAGAAAACTACATACGTAAAGATTTCGGAAGGCTGGAATAACGGAGGCTTTAAATATCCGGGTTGGGGTGTGCGTTAATTTTAATTTTGATGAAACAGCTATTCAATAGTATTTATTTAATATTGGCATCGTTATGTATGCTATGTCAGAATGTTTCGGCTCAATATGCAGAGTCAGAGGCTGATGACGCAGTATCAGAATCGTCAACTTCTGAGAAACTGGTGTATCTGTTGAATGCTGATGAATTGCGTTATAGCGAATGGATCAATCCTGATGCACAGATTCTGGTAGGAAACGTGGCATTCCGACAGGATAGCATGTATATGTACTGCGACAGTGCGCTGTTTTTTCAGAATGACAATTCGTTTAATGCTTACCACAATATCAGGGTAGAACAGGGTGATACGCTCTTTCTGTATGGCGATTCTCTTTTTTACGATGGTAATACCAGAATATTGAGAATACGTGATAATGTTCGTATAGAAAATACAAACATGGTGTTGCTTACGGATAGCTTAAACTATGAAAGAGATGCAGAACTGGGATACTTTTTTGGTGGAGGAACTCTTCTTGACGAGAAGAATACCCTGACATCTGATTATGGCCAATTTCATACTTCTACAAAAATAGCAACTTTCAGGAAAGATGTCTATCTGGAGAGTGAAGATTATAGCCTCTCATCCGATACATTGATATATAACACGGATCTGCATACTGCATACTTTGTATCTCCAACAGAGATTGTCAGTGACGAAACTACGATTCATACCAGTCGTGGCAATTTTAATACTGATTTAAAGGAATCGGTATTGTTGGATCGTTCAGAAATAATACAGGAAGGCGGAGAACAGACAATGGTTGGCGATAGTATTATCTTTAATGACAGCAAAGGTATGGCCGAAGCTTTTGGCGGAGTACAGATAAGAAACTATGCAGATAAACTTGATGTAGATGGTGAATATGCATATTTCAGTCAGGAAAATGATTCTGCTGTGATAACCGGCAATGCTCTGGCTATAGAATATTCTGCAGGTGACAGTTTGTATATACATGCAGATACCTTTAGATTGCTCTCATTCTTTAACGAAAGTGGCGATACACTTCTTTACAGAGAGATGCGTGCCTTTAATAAGGTTAAGGCCTATAGAACAGATATGCAGATGGTAGCAGATTCATTAGTATTCAGTTCGCTGGACACTTGTCTTACTCTGTATAAGGATCCTATTGTATGGAATGAAAACCAGCAGGTGCTGGGCGAAAAGATTTCAGTTTACATGAATGACAGTACAATAGACTGGGCTCATGTAATAGGACAGGCATTGTTCGTACAGCAAATAGATACCATTCATTACAATCAGATAGCAGGCAGAGAGATGAGGGCCTATTTTAAAAATGGCGCTATAGAACGCACTGATGTTAATGGAAATGTGCTGGTTATATATTATCCGGAGGATGAAGATATGGAGATGATGGGTATGAACACTACGGAGGCTTCGCAGCTTTCAGCCTATTTTATGAATCAGGAGGTCTATAAGATAGTGATAAAGAACAAATCTAATGGAATTATGTATCCAATGGATCAGTTGACGGACAAAATTATGTATCTTAATAATTTTAACTGGTTCAGTAATCTGCGTCCGCTTTCAAGATACGACATTTTCCATTGGCGAGGCAAATCTGCGTCAGAACAGTTAAAGGCTTCTCCTGTGATAGATATACCATTGCCAACGTTGAACAGAAAGAAGAATTAATTATGGGACTATTCAGTATGCGTTCTCCAAGAAAGTTTGAACATAAGTATATCTACTTTGACGAACGTAAAGAGAAATTGAGCAAGATAGAAGAAAAAGCAAAACGTGATTTGGGAATGTTGCCGGAAGAGACGTATAATCCAGAGTCGATTCGTGGCAAGTTTCTTGAATCTACCACCCATCTGAAGAGAAAAAAGGCATCAGATGGTAATTCAATCTCTCCCCAGGTTGCAGTAGTGCTTATTGTGGTTCTGCTGCTGGTTCTCTATTATCTGATCAATGGTCATTGGTTTGGTCTATGAGCAATATTATCAGAATATTGCCACCGGATGTGGCGTCTCAGATAGCAGCTGGTGAAGTTGTGAACCGTCCATCTTCAGTTGTAAAAGAGTTGTTGGAAAATGCTGTTGATGCAGGAGCTACGCAGATTAAGATAGTAGTGGTTGATGCCGGACGTACATCAATACAGATTGTTGATAACGGAGCGGGTATGGGCAGTGAAGATGCAGTTACAGCGTTTCAGCGTCATGCTACATCGAAAATCAAGGAGTCGGACGATCTGTATTCACTATCAACCTTTGGCTTTCGTGGAGAAGCACTGGCTTCAATTGCAGCTGTAGCGCAGGTGGAACTGCGCACACGCCGTCAGGAAGATGAAACCGGTACTCTTGTGGAGGCCGCTGCTTCAGAAATAGTAAATGCCGAGACTATAGCCTGTCCGGCAGGAAGTAATTTTCTTGTAAAGAATCTCTTTTATAATGTTCCGGCCAGGCGTAAATTCCTGAAGAGTAACCAGACAGAATTTGGACATATATTAACCGAAGTAGAGAGGGTTGCCATAGTAAGACCAGATATAGCGTTGTCGCTCTTTCATCAGGGTGAAGAGGTGCTGTCTTTGCCGGTCTCATCTTTAAAGCAACGTTTGGTCAACCTGTTCGGAAAAAAGATAAATCAGCAGTTGCTGCCTGTAGATGTGCAGACATCTGTACTTTCAATTACCGGTTTTGCAGGTAATCTGGATAGCGTACGCAGAAAAGTCCAGGAGCAGTACTTCTTTGTAAATGGCAGATATATGAAACACCCCTATTTTCATAAGGCTGTGCAATCTGCATACGAAGGAATGATTCAGGAGGGCTTTCAGGCTCCATATTTCCTGTTTTTTGAAGTTCCTGCAGACACTATTGATGTAAATATACATCCAACAAAGACCGAGATTAAGTTTTCTGATGAGCAAGTGCTGTGGAAAATAGTGGCATCGGCGGTTAAGGAGACTGTCGGGCGTTTTGAAAGTGCACCTATGATTGATTTTGATACGTCCGATATGCCCGATATTCCTGTTATGGATAATACCAGGCCGGCTGTACAACCAAAATTGAACTACGATACATCATATAACCCATTTAAAACATCTCAGGCTCTGCCAAAGAGTACAAATACATACAATTGGGAGAAACTTTATGAGCAGAAAGAGAATTCTCTTCCTGACAGACCATTGGAGGATGAACTTTTTATTGCAGAAACAGTTCAACACAAACAGAAAGTATTTCAGCATCGCAACAGGTATATAGTGGTATCTGCTGCGGAAGGCCTGTTGATAATTGACCAGCACAGAGCTCATATCCGTATTCTCTATGAAAAGTATCTGCGTGAAAGTGCTGAACAGGATATCGTGTCGCAGGGATTGCTGTTTCCGGAGATGTTTCAATTATCTCCTATAGATGCGCAATGGTACAGTGAACTGAAAGATAATTTTGCAGCAATGGGTTTTGATATCTCAGATATGGGACATGGGGCAATAGCTGGACAGGGCGTTCCTTATGGTCTGGAGAATCAGAATTATGAACCATTGATACTGGATATCCTTTCATCATACAGAGACGATACCGCATCACTTAAAGACGGACAACTAGACAGGATGGCTTTTGCTGTAGCTAAGAAGGCTGCTATCAAAAACGGAAAGAACCTTTCTGATGATGAAATTCATGAGATTCTGGACAAACTGTTTGAAACTTCATGTCCGGGCAGAACTCCCGATGGTAAGGTTGTCTATATACAACAAACAGACGATCAAATAGACCGTCTGTTCTGAATTTATCTGTTTCGCTCCTGATCAATATGGGCGGAATCCAATAATCTTGCGGACTTCATTAAGTGTAGCTGCTGCACTTTCGCGTGCTTTTTCAGCTCCGGCTTTTGCAACCTTTGCAAGCAGATCTGTATTGCTTGAGAACTCCTTGATACGTTCTCTGATAGGATCTGTAGCAATTACAATGTCTTCTGCCAGCTGCTTTTTCAAATCGCCATAGCGTATTGAGCAGTCATTCCATTTTTCATCAAAGTAGTTGTATGTATCCTTTGAAGAAACGATCTCCAGCAGAGTAAACAGGTTCTGTATTACATCCGGTTTTGTGCTGTTTGGTTCTGTTGGACCTCCATCTGTTACAGCCTTCATCACCTTTTTGCGTATAACTGCAGGCTCATCGCACAGATAGATACAGTTGCCTTCCGATTTACCCATCTTTCCTGAACCATCCAGTCCCGGAACTTTTAATCCACCCTCTTTTGCCAGTGAGAATGATTGTGGCTCTGGGAAGAAATCAACATTGTACATCATATTGAAACGGCGACCGAATTTGCGCGCCATCTCCATATTCTGTTCCTGGTCTTTACCAACAGGCACTTTGTTTGCCTTATGTATAAGGATATCTGCAGCCATAAGTGAAGGGTAGGTAAGCAGGCCTGCATTAACGTTGTCTGGCTGTTTGCGTGCCTTATCCTTAAATGAGGTTACTCGTTCCAGTTCACCCAGATATGCATTCATATTAAGGTAGAGGTAAAGTTCTATAACTTCTGGAACATCGCTCTGTACATATATGGTGGCTTTTTCAGGATCCAATCCGCAAGCCAGATATTCTGCCAATATAGTACGAACACTGTTCTGTATGTCGCCCGGTGTTGGATGCGTAGTTAGAGAATGCCAGTCTGCAATAAAGAAAAGGCATTTGTATGCTTCCTGAAGTTTAATAAAACTTGTTACTGCACCGTAATAATTACCTAAGTGTAGGTTTCCTGTAGGGCGTATGCCACTAAGTACTGTTTCCATATATTTATCAAAAATGTATTATTTCGACTGCGAAGATACCATAAAAGAGCCATATTGAAAAAAAAGTTTGAAAAAAGTGCGAAAAAGTTTTTGAGATTTAAAAAAAGTCCTTACCTTTGCATCGCTTTACAAAAGCAAGGGCGTTTAGCTCAGCTGGTTCAGAGCATCTGCCTTACAAGCAGAGGGTCGGCGGTTCGAATCCGTCAACGCCCACAACAGAGGTCAAGCGAACAGGTGTTCGCTTGATTTTTTTTTTACATACCTATTTGTAAAAACTCCAGATATTGCATTATCTCTATGGCAATATATAAAATAGTTAAAATGGTTGTAAAAAAATGCATTATAATGTGTGTCTTAATACGGGATTTATTAAATTTGCAACGCTACTGAGAAGTAGATGAATTAGGTAAGTAAAGTATAAGAAGATTTATAGATAAAATCACGTGAGTATGAACGAATTAACATCGATATCTCCAATAGACGGAAGATATCGTAGCAAGACACACCAACTTGCAGACTATTTTTCAGAATTTGCTCTGATTCATTACAGAGTAAGAGTAGAAGTTGAGTATTTTATTGCCTTGTGTGAGCTTCCTTTGCCACAGTTGGCATCAATCGACAAAAATGTGTATCTCTCATTGCGTAGTATCTGGCAAAATTTTACAGAACAGGATGCTATACATATAAAAGAGATTGAAAGCGTGACAAACCATGATGTCAAGGCTGTAGAATATTTCTTAAAAGAGCAATTTGATAAGATACCACAGTTAGTGGACTACAAAGAGTTTATTCATTTTGGACTTACATCGCAGGATATCAATAATACATCGGTGCCTTTGTCAATAAAGGAGGCTATGGAAAATGTATATTATCCAGCGCTGGAGAATATGCTTTCTGTATTGCGTTCTTATGCTGAACAGTGGGCTTCAATACCTTTGCTGGCAAGAACCCATGGTCAGCCGGCTTCTCCAACACGTCTGGGTAAAGAGATTCAGGTCTTTGTTTACAGATTGGAGGAGCAGATTAAACAACTGAAAGCTGTTCCTGTTTCTGCTAAGTTTGGTGGTGCTACAGGTAATTTCAATGCTCATAATGTAGCATATCCTGGTATTGACTGGAAAGCTTTTGGTGCAAAATTCCTGAAGGAGAAACTGGGATTGATACGTGAAGAGTACACTACACAGATCAGTAACTATGATAATCTGGCAGCTCTGTTTGATGCAATGAAGCGCTTGAACACTATTCAGATTGATATGAACAGAGACTTCTGGCAGTACATATCAATGGAATACTTCAAACAGAAGATTAAGGCAGGCGAAGTTGGTTCAAGTGCAATGCCTCATAAGGTAAATCCTATTGATTTCGAGAATGCAGAAGGTAATCTTGGAATTGCAAATGCTATATTGGAGCATCTTTCTGCAAAATTGCCAATATCAAGATTGCAGCGTGATCTAACAGATTCAACAGTTCTGAGAAATGTTGGTGTTCCATTTGGTCATCAGATGATTGCCATTGCAAGTTCAGTTAAGGGACTGGGTAAACTACTTATAAATGAGGATAAGATTGCTGCAGATCTTGACGGTTGCTGGAGCGTAGTTGCAGAGGCAATTCAGACTATCCTGCGCAGAGAAGGTTATCCACATCCATACGAAGCATTAAAGGCATTAACCAGAACCAACAGTCTGATAACAGAGGAATCTATTATGGAGTTTGTGGAAGAACTGAATGTTTCAGATAGTGTAAAAGAAGAATTGAAAAAGATTACACCAAGCAATTATTTTGGTGTTTAAAATAAAATCATACAAAATATTAACCACAATTAAGGCCGTGAGGCTGAATTAAAAACAAGAGTTTATGGATACAGAAAACGGAAACAAATTTTTT
>JAEIGA010004949.1_pt1 | contig 20458 bp, 15 predicted proteins | sample 9270691 | NCBI WGS metagenome assembly JAEIGA01 (sample SAMN17057246, study PRJNA624740) | gut metagenome | biome: biome; isolation source: fecal sample | host: Bos grunniens | place: China: Xizang | collected 2019 | reverse complement strand
TGTACTAAAAAATATTTCCCTCTATGCTCACCCGGGACAAAAAATCGCCTTTGTAGGCTCTACCGGAGCAGGTAAAACAACCATAACTAACCTACTCAACAGGTTTTACGATATAAAATCCGGAGAGATTACCATAGACGGCGTTTCCATATTTGATTATGACAGGGAATACCTAAGACGTAATATCGCAATGGTTTTGCAGGACACTCACCTTTTTACAGGTACTGTGATGGAGAATATACGTTACGGCAGACTTGACGCAACCGACGACGAGGTCATCGAAGCCGCAAAAACAGCCAGCGCACATAGCTTTATTATGAGGCTGGAGGATGGGTATAACACCGTTCTTACGGGCGATGGGGCAAATCTTTCACAGGGTCAGCGCCAGCTGCTTAATATAGCGAGAGCTGCTCTTTCGAAAGCGCCTATCCTTGTTCTCGACGAGGCAACATCCTCTGTAGATACAAGAACGGAAAGACACATAGAGCGAGGAATGGACAGACTTATGAAGAACAGAACCACGTTCGTCATAGCTCACAGGCTCTCAACGGTAAGAAACGCAAACGCAATTATGGTTCTTGAAAAGGGTGAAATAATAGAGCGGGGAACTCACGACGACCTTCTCAAAATGGAAGGACGGTATTTTGAGCTTTATACGGGAAAAACAGAGCTTGCGTAAAATCGTCAAAAAGGACAGTCTGCCCGATAAATTCGGGACGCAGACTGTCCAAAAGAGAATAGTGAATTGTCAACAGAGGCGCAACACTTAAAAAATTACACTTGGTAAGATAATTTTACTACAGGTATAAGAAAAAGCAGAGGACGTACATCCTCTGCTTTTTTACTTTAGCTCCCGAAATACGGAAGCGTGTTTTGGAATTAATCAATAGAGCCCACAATGTAGGGAGCCATATCAGCTCTCTCCTGTGCGATTCTTGCAGCCTCTGCTTCTTCCTCAGCCTTTCTTGCGGCAGCCTCAGCAGCGCGAGCCTCTGCGGCAGCAGCCTTTTCCTCAGCTTCCTTGATAGCTCTGATGGAAAGGGAAAGCTTGCGGTTATCGTCGTCAATGTTAGTAATCTTTACGTCAACAACGTCGCCAATCTTAAGCACGTCTGCGGGAGCATTAATTCTCTCGGTGGAAATAGCGGAAACGTGAATAAGACCGTCAACACCCTCGCTAACCTCAGCGAACGCACCAAAGGGAGTGAGAGAAACAATTTTAGCAGGAACTATTTCGCCTACCTCGTGGCACTTAACGAACTGATACCAAACGTCCATCTCCTGAGTCTTGTATCCGAGAGAAATTCTCTTTTTCTCAACGTCAAGCTCTTTAATGAATACCTCAATCTGCTGACCTACCGATACAACCTGAGAGGGGTGTTTGATTCTCTTCCAGGAAAGCTCAGTGTTGTGAACCATACCGTCAACACCGCCGATATCTACGAATGCTCCGTATGCCGCAAGGTTCTTAACAGTACCTGTGAAGTGCTGACCAACCTCAAATGTAGCCCAAAGAGCCTCTTCACGCTCACGCTTTTCAGCATCGAGGATAACCTTTATGGAGCCGAGAGCTCTCTTCTTTGCGGAATCAAACTCAAGAAGCTTAACTCTCTGAGTTGTTCCAACGAGGGTGCTGAGGTCGCCGCCTCTTGCAACTCCTGTCTGAGAAGCGGGAACGAATATATTGTTGTTAAGAGCGCTTACAACTACGCCGCCCTTATTGATAGCAACAACCTTTCCTTCAAGAATATCGCCGTTGTCATAAGCTTCTTTAATAACAATCCAGCTGTTATCCTTGTCAACTCTCTTCTTAGAAACGGTAGCAAGTCCCATTTTGTCATCAACTCTGATAACGAAAACAGAAATCTCCTCGCCGACCTTGAACATATCGCGAAGATTAGCGCTTGAATCGTCTGTTATCTGTTCTTTAGTAAGAACACCGGTAACCTTAACGCCGAGATCAAGAGTAATCTCGTTGTCACCGATAGTGCAGATAGTACCGTTAACCGTATCTCCCGTATGTATAGTTTTGAGTGTCTCATCCAGCATTCCCTGGAAGTCCATTCCTTTTGTTTCCATTGATTTTAAAACCTCCGTTATTATGTCCTCAGGTGTGGAAGCACCTGCGGTAATACCAATGTTGTAATGCTCTTTGCCGACGAATTCCTTCGGCAAATCAGCCTGTGATTCAATCCACAGGGTATTCTCGCACTCTCTTTTGCAAAGCTCGTATAGCTTCTTTGTATTCGAGCTGTCCCTTCCGCCTATGACAATCATACAGTCTGCGCTCTTTGCAATTCTGACTGCTTCTGCCTGCCGATTTTCAGTCACACCACATATTGTATCAAAAAAAGTCGCATTTGTACATACTTTTTTTAAAATTTTTTTAATTTTTTCAAAAAGTTCCAAATTTTCTGTAGTTTGAGAACACAAAATGGGCATTTTTGCTTTTAAATCAAGCTCCAAAAGCTCTTCAGGTGAGGTGATTGCGTGTTTTTCTCCATTTGCATAGCTCATAATGCCCACAGCCTCTGGGTGAGACGGGTTGCAAAAAAGAATAAAACAGGTATTGTCATTCGTGTTTTCGTCTGCGATTTTGTGAATTCTTTTCACAGAAGGGCATGTCATATCCACGAGATTGAAAGGGAATTCAAGGTTCAAATCGAGGAGCTTCTGATATTCCTCTCGCTTTATTCCGTGAGTTCTGATAACTATTGTAAGCTCTCCTCGTCTTTCTGAGCGGATTTTTTCAATCGCCTCGTCAAAGGATAGAGAGTCAACACCAAGAGCCTTCAGCTCATCGTTGTAGATTTTGTTGTGGATAAGGTGACCTAACGTATAAATTTCGTCCTCGGGCTTTTTCTCTTTTATCAGCTTACGAATAGCCGTGTCGGCTCTTGTAACACCGGGGCAGAAGCCCGCAAGCTTCGACAATTCTATTTTCAAATGCGTTATTCCTCACTACCATTTTCAGGGACAGGTGTTTTTTCGTATCCGCCAAGGGTGCAAACCGCATCAAAAGCGATTTCCGCAGCCTTTTTGAATTCGCCGTATCCGCCGTTTTTAAAGCCAAGCTCATCGAAGGAGATAGGCTTTCCGTATATTATGTCAATTCTTCTGAACAAGCGATATTTGAAATTCTTTACCTTTATGCAAACGGGAATAACCTTTGCCTTTGAGTGGTAGGCGATAAGGGAAATTCCGCTTTTAATCGGGGTGTCAGCAGGGTTTTCTCCGGGGAATCTATGCCCCTGTGGGAAAATAGCTATAACACCGCCGTCATTCACCTTATCAACAGCGTTGCGCAGTGCGCCGACATCGCGCCCGCCGCGGTCAAGCTCAATAGCTCCCAGAGCTCTCATAACACTGCTGAGAACGGGCACCGAGAACCATTCCTTCTTTGCGAGGAAATGAATTTGTCTCGGGTAGGTAGTTCCGAGAAGAAAAATATCGTTTACTCCCAAGTGATTGGCGCAGAGTATATAACCGCCATCCTTAGGGATGTTTTCCTTTCCGCTGACGTGTACTCTTGCAAAAAATCTGTAGATTGGAGAAACTATGGCGCGCAGAAACATATAAAGCGCAGAGCCTTTCTTTTTTCTGCGTTTAATTTCCTTTTTTACGATTTTTATAACAGCCTTTACCGTTTGCTCGGCAGTCAAATCGGAATTATCGAGTAACGTCGCATCCTCTGCCTGAACACAAGGGGAAATTTCACGGGTTGAGTCGTTTTTATCTCTTTCCTCCATCTCACGAAGCACGTCTTCGTAGGTGGTTTCTATACCCTTTGCCGTAAGCTCTGCGAATCTTCTTTTTGCTCTTGCCTCGGGAGAAGCCGTGAGGAAAATTTTCACCTCTGCTCTCGGCAAAATGACAGTTCCTATATCTCTGCCGTCCATAATTACGCTATTGTTTTCGGCAATACTTCTTTGAGTTTCGAGCAAGTATTCACGAACCTCTTTTATAGCGCTGACGGTAGATGCCGCCATTGATATCTCGGGCGTTCTTATACTATCTCCAACGTCTTCTCCGCAAAGGAGTATTATCTGTCGTCCGTCCTCGAACTTCATCTCAAGGGTAAGGTCTGGAAGGGCAGCGATAACCGCCTCCTTATCGCTTGGAGAAATTCCGTTTTTTACCATATATAGCCCGATGCTTCTGTAAAGGGCGCCTGTGTCTACGTATATAATTCCAAGCTCTTTTGCAACAGCCTTTGCAAGGCTTGATTTTCCGGCGCCGCCGGGTCCGTCAATAGCAATTCTTATCATAATCAGTCCTCGTTAGTAGTTTTTTTCGCAGCAAATTTACCTGCGAGATATCCTGTCGAGAAGGCTATCTGAAGATTAAAGCCCCCCGTGTAAGCATCGGTGTCTATTATCTCACCTGCAAAGAAAAGACCCGGCACAATTTTAGACTCCATAGTTCTTGGAGAAAGTTCCTTGACCGAAATGCCGCCTGAGGTTATAATAGCTTCTTCAATTGGGCGGAACCTCGAGAGAGGAATTTTAAAGCACTTCAGTGTGCTTAAAATTTTCTTTCGCTCTTCTTTTGTGATAGTGTTTACCTTTCTTTCTCCATCGATACCGCTCATGATTATAAACGTCGGTATCATTTTAGAAGGAAGTAGGGAGGTGAGTGAGTTGGAATAGTTTTTGTTTGCTTTTTCTCCAAAGTCCGAGAGCAGTCTTGCATCGAGGGTTTTCTCGTCAAGAGCCGGTTTTAAATCAATACACATTGTAAGTGTTGATATGTCATAGTCACGTATGTGCGCAGAAGCAGACAACACCATAGGTCCTGTAACTCCGAAATGTGTAAACATCATCTCACCAAAATCGGTATAAAGGCATTTTCCGTTTTTGTCGGTTATCCTCATACCCACGTTTTTCAATGAAAGCCCCATCATATCAGCGCAAAAGGCTGCGGGAGACTCGATAGGGATAAGGGAAGGGGTAAGGGCGGTTACACTGTGTCCGAGCTTTGCCGCAAGCCTGTAGCCTGATCCATCGGAGCCTGTAAGCGGATAAGAGCGTCCACCTGTCGCAATTATAACCGAATCGTAAAAATCTTCCTTGTCTGTTAGGACGGTAAAACCTTTGTCCCCAAAGGTGACGGAGCGCACCTTCTGGTATACCACACGGCATCCAGCGACGTATTTTTTCATAGCATCGACTATGGTTTTTGCCTTGTCGTTTTCGGGAAAAACACGATTTCCTCTTTCGGTTTTAAGTTCAGCCCCGAGTGTGGTGAAGAAATCTATCGTTTTTGAAGGTGGAAAGGCATATAAAGCGCTGTATAGGAATCTCGGATTTTTCGTCACGTTTTCCATAAATTCCTGAACGTCGCAGTTGTTTGTAACGTTGCATCTGCCTTTTCCTGTTATGGCGAGTTTTTTTCCAAGCCTGTCCGTATGCTCATATATAGTTACGTCGGCACCTGCCTCTGAGGCGGTTCCTGCTGCCATCATTCCCGCAGCGCCGCCGCCTATAACCGCAATTCTTTTAACGTTGCACTCAATCATCGCTTGGTGTAAACTCCGTATTCGTCCCATATCTTTTCAAGACGGTCAAACCTGTCGCGAATACGTCCCTCACGCCTTCTCGTTATTTCGACGATAATGGCGTTTATAATGCTTATAGGCGCAACCAAGGAATCCATAAACGACGCCATATCTGACTGCGCAGTCAGTAAGCAGGTCGCATGCTCTGCAAGAGGCGAGCTTTTGGAGTCGGTGAATACCACGACCTTTGCTTTGTTTTTCTTTGCAAACTTTACCGCATTAACCATTTGGGAGGAGTAACGTGGGAAGGAAAATGCGATAAGCACGTCGTGCTCGCCGATTGAGAAAATCTGCTCGAAAATTTCCGGAGTAGTTCTCGGCGCAACGAGAATAACATTGTCAAAAATAAGCGAAAGATTGTATTTTAAAACCATAGCCAAAGGCTCTGTGCTTCTCGCACCCATTATAAAAACGCGCTTAGCATCTAAAATTGAATCACAGGCTGCATAAAAGGACGCTCTGTCCATTTTATCAAAGGTGCTTCTTATTTTTGATATATCGGATTCGGAAACCTTCTCCAAAATATCTCCCTCACCGATACGGAAATTAGTTACGTCAATTCTCTGGTTAGGAGTAAGCTTTTCCCTTACAAGCTCTTGTACCGCTTTTTGAAAATCGGAATATCCCTCATAGCCGAGAGTGTATGCAAATCTTACCACAGTGGACTCAGATACGCCTACCATTCTGCCAAGCCTTGCGGCTGTCATATAAGCAACTTTGTCATATTCTTCGATTATTGCCGCCGAAAGCTTTTTCTGACTTTTTGAAAAGGAGGGATGATATTTTCGGATACGTTCTGATATGTCGTTACCCATAGTTACCTCGCTAATATTTTAAAAATAAACACCTATTATATTAGCACACCGGCAAAGGTTTTGCAAGAGATATTTTGAAAAAATGCAAGATTTCCTTCATTTTCTTTCTCAAATCAAGCCATTTTATCAGAATATGAAGGATAAATATCCGAAACGTCCAAATGACGGCAGAATTGCAAAAGAGTAAAAGAGAGGGGATTGCGTTCTTGTCACGGCTAAAATAAAAATCCCGAAGCAGAATATACCGCTACGGGATTTTTATACAAAACAGCGAAAGCTTTCAAGCGTTATACAAGCTTTTCAAGAGCTACACTTATTCTTTTTATGGATTCTTCCTTGCCGATAACCTCCATAATTTCGGTTGCTCCACCGGGGGTAGCCGCCATACCTGATGCGGCAATTCTTACGCACCACATAACGGCGCCGGTTTTGATGCCGAGTTTCTCGGAAATGGGCGCAAGTGCGGCGAAGAGTGTATCATTATCGAAGGATTCAAGCTTTTTAAGTACCTCAAGAGCTTCGTTTAATACCTGCTTTACGATTTCGAAATCCGCAATCTTGTTTTTCTTGTTGAGGAAAAGCTCTTTATCGTAGCTTGGAAGATTTATAAAGAACTCCATCTTTTCGTCGAGCTCGGAAAGCTTGGATATTCTCGTTTTGAGAAGGGCGTACATCTTTTCCTTTGAGATGTTTTCAGGAATATCGGTTTTTACAAAGGGAGCGGAAAGCTTAAGGAAGCTCTCATCGTCAAGCTTGTGTATATACTCTCCGTTGAACCACAAAAGCTTTTCAAAATCGAATACCGCAGGAGATTTAGAAACTCCGTCTATGCCGAAAAGACCTTCAAGCTCACGTAAGGAGAAGAATTCGCTTTCACTTTGCTTGGGGCACCAGCCGAGGAGTGCTATATAGTTGATAATAGCCTCGGGGAGATAACCGTCATTTACCAAATCCTGGAAGGAAACAGCGCCGTGTCTTTTCGAAAGCTTTGAAACGGAGCCGTCTTCATTTTTACCCATAAGAAGGGGGAGATGAACGTAGCAGGGTCTTTCCCAACCGAAGGCATCGTACAGAAGCACGTATTTGGGGGTGGACGTAAGATATTCCGACCCTCTGACAACGTGAGTTACCTTCATAAGGTAATCGTCTACGACGTGAGCGAAGTTGTAAGTCGGATATCCATCGGCCTTCATAAGAATTTGATCCTGAAGCTCCGAGTTGTTCATTGAAATTTCGCCAAATACCATATCGGTATAGGTTGTAACGCCAACAAGAGGCATTTTTTGTCTTATAACAAATGGCGCACCTGCCTTGATTTTTTCGTCAATCTCTTCTTGGCTAAGATTTCTGCAATGACGGTCGTATCCGCCGGTTGCGTCCTCCTCGTGCAGCTTTTCAAGACGCTCCTTTGTACAGAAGCAGTAGTAAGCTGCGCCCATATCAACAAGTTTTTTTGCGTATTCCATATAAATAGCCTTGCGTTCGCTCTGAACGTAGGGGCCGTGGTCACCGCCAACGTCGGGACCTTCGTCATAGTTAAGCCCAGTCATGGCGAGTGTTGATTTTATAACGTCGGTCGCTCCGTCAACAAGGCGCTCTCTGTCAGTGTCTTCAATTCTCAATATAAAGTTACCGCCGTCGTGCTTAGCGATAAGATAAGAATAAAGCGCAGTTCTTAAATTTCCGATATGCATATAGCCTGTGGGGCTTGGGGCAAATCTGGTAACGGTCATTTTTCTGTCCTCTTTTCAAAAATCCAATAATTTTGTTAGTTGCAACCCATTTTAACATAAAAATTAAATTTAGTCAATCTAAATGTCAAAAAAATGTTTGACTTATTGCGGTAATTTGATGTATAATTGTATTGTTTAAAGTATTGTTCCGCTTTGGCGGATTTTAAAATCGGAGATATACAGATGTTTAAAAGCACGTTTGCTAAATTTTTGACGGCGTTTATTCTTTGCCTGACGATAAGCTTTATAATTCTCTCAAGCATCGTTACAAATACCGTACGCGCTCACGTTGCGCAGGAGAAAGAATTTGTCCTTATGAGAACGGGTGATGCAATTTCCAAGCAAATTGTTGACCATAGAGTTGAAAACCTCGAAAATTACGTTTATAATCAATTTGCAGACAGCAGCATAAAGCCGCTTTTGAAAATTGAAAAGGATATAAATATCGCAATCGTTACTGCGGAGGGTAAAATGCTTCTTTACGGCGGTAGCGGCGAGGATGGCGAAATAGATATCCAATTAATAAGAGACGGCAGAACGGTTGATATTAAACGGTTTGACAGAGTGGTAAACAATGAAACCGGCGTTTACCTTACCTATTCAGGCGTTGTGAAAAACATCTCCGGTGAGAAGGTGCAGATTTGCGCAAAGGAAATTAAAACTAACAACGTTCTTCGCGGATACGTTCTTGCCTCGGTTTCCACTGATGACGAGGATGCCCTCGTAGCAAAAGCTAAAAATTCAATAATTACAAACACTTTATGGGTAATGTTAGCGGCGGTTATTGCGGTTTATTTCGTTACGGAGAGGCTGATACATCCGCTGAAGGATATAAACGTTGCGGTTAAAAGGTTTGCAAAGGGCGATTTCAGTACCAGAGTAACAGTTTACGGAGGCGATGAGGTCGCGGAGCTGGCGGAGTCCTTTAACAATATGGCGGAATATCTTGACAATTTTGAAAAGATGCGCAACTCATTCTTAGCAAACGTATCCCATGATTTAAGAACTCCTATGACTACTATATCCGGATTTATCGACGGAATAACCTCGGGAGCAATTCCACCCGAAAAACATAACTACTACTTGGGAATTATCTCAGACGAGGTTCACAGACTTTCAAGGCTCGTTACTGACCTTTTGGATATATCAAAGCTTGAGTCGGGGGAGAGGAAGTTTGAATTCGTAAAATTTGATATAGCGGAGATGTCGCGCATCATATTAATATCCTTTGAACAGCAAATTGAAGATAAAAAGCTTGACGTTATATTCGAAGCGGAAGAGGATTCTATGCTTGTCGTTGCCGATAAGGACGCCATACACCAGGTTCTTTATAATCTTTGCCACAACGCCATAAAATTCGCAAAGGAAGGTGGCAAATTTGCAATTTCTATAAGTCGAACAGAGCAAAAGAAAATCAGAGTTTCCGTTTATGACGAAGGTCTTGGAATTAACAAAGAGGATTTAGCCCTTGTATTTGACAGATTTTATAAGACGGATACCAGCCGTGGGCTTGACAAAAACGGGGTAGGTCTTGGACTTTATATCTGTAAAACCATCATAGATGCGCACAAAGAAAAGATACACGCAGAGTCCCCAAGCGATAACGGAGCGGAGTTTTGGTTTACCTTGCCTGAGGCGGATGCGAAAAAGAAAAACTGATTTTAAAATCTTCAAGGAGGCTTTATGAAGGAAAGAGTAATTCTGCACTGCGATTGTAATTCATTTTTTGCTTCTGTCGAAACCGCCTTGAACCCGAAATACCGAGGCGTTCCTATGGCGGTGTGCGGAAGCGCCGAGGAGAGGCACGGTATCGTTCTTGCAAAAAATGAGGAAGCGAAAAAATATGGAATAAAAACTGCAGAAACGGTTTTTTCGGCAAAGAAAAAATGCCCTAATTTAGTAATATCCTCGCCTCATTACGAGGAATACGTTAAATATTCGAGAAAAGCAAACGAAATTTATTCAAGATACACCGATATGATAGAGCCATTCGGTATAGACGAAAGCTGGCTTGACGTTACCGTAAGCTCGGTATTTGGAACTGGAATGGAAATTGCCGAAAAAATCAGAAGGGAAATTAAAGATGAGCTTGGCATAACCGTATCAATAGGAGTATCCTTTAACAAGGTTTTTGCAAAGCTCGGAAGTGACTACAAAAAGCCCGATGCGATAACCGAAATTTCAAGGCGAAATTTTGAGAAGATAGTTTATCCTCTCCCTGTATCAGATTTGCTGTTCGTCGGTAATAAAACCGCAGAGGCGCTTAAGGCTTTGGGAATTAAAACTATCGGTGAGTTGGCTCAGACAAGCCCTGAGCTTTTATCTATGAAATTTGGAAAGGCTGGAATACTTCTCTCGAAATATTCGAGAGGCGAGGACGATTCAACGGTAGAGCCGCAAAATGAGAGAGGAAGCAAAAGTATTGGTAACGGATATACATTCCGTCACGACCTGGTTGGAAGGGAAGAGTGCCGTATCGGAATAAACTTTCTTTCTGAAGAAATCGGCGCAAAGCTGAGAGCCAGAGGACTGAAATGCGCAACTGTGCAGTTAAGCATCAAGGACGAGTTTTTAAGAACTATCCAAAGACAAAAAAGTCAAAATCCACCCACTGATATATCTACGGTTATAGCCGATACTGCATATGAAATTTTGTGTAGCGAATGGAGCAGCGAGCGGCCTGTCAGAATGATAACCGTGACAGCTATGAATTTAACCTCGGGAGATGGGGTAGCAGAGCAGATAGATATGTTTTCAGGCGAGGGTGCCTACGAAGAACGCAAAAGAATGGAAAAAAGAGAAAATGCGATAGACGAAATTCGAGAAAAGTTCGGCGCAGATTCTATAGTCAGAGCATCGGTTATGGACCCGGAGCTCGGGCTTTACAAATATAAATCGGGAGATTCCGATTAATGTTAATTAAAAAAGTTAAGCAGCCGACTCACGGTAAAATGAGTCGGCTGCTTTTTTGTTTATGTTTTGTTTTTGGAAGGATTATTGAATTTTAACAACCCGAGCGCCGAGATGCATTATATCGTTTTCGTTGTGAGTGACGAGAATGACGAGGCGTTTTTTTGACTCTTCTTTGATTATCTCGAGCACTGCGTCTGAAAGTTCCTTGTCAAGCTCTTTTGTAGCCTCGTCTAAAAGAAGAATGTTTGACCTTTTGCAAACAGCTCTGACGAAACTCACTCTTTGCTTCATTCCCCCTGAGAGCTCGTCGGGATAAAGATTCATATCCCCGTCTGAAAAATTAAGCCTTCGAAGCATTCGCATTGCGAAGTTTATATTTTCCTCCGACGCATTGGCAAATGACAGTTCGGTTATGTTTTCAAGCGCGGTAAGATTAGGAAAAAGCCTGTACTCCTGAAATGACATTGAAATTTCCGAAACAGGATTTCCGATAATTTTACCTGAATAATCTTTATCAAGCCCCGAAATCATTCGGAGCAGCGTTGTTTTTCCAATTCCGCTATCACCGAATATCACGAATGCCCCGGTATCGGGGAATGAGTAAGAAAAGTCGTTCAGTATTACTTTATCACCGAAGGTTTTTGATAAATTTTTGATTTCAAGAGCCATTTTTATCAAGCCTCCTTCCGAGGAGCGTGACGATGCTTTCAAGCGCCAGACTTACCGCAATTACAACGATTGTCCAAGCGAACATTTCAGCGCTCTCAAAATAGCTTTTTGCAAGATATATTTCTTTTCCTATGGAATTTGCCGTGTAAGCTATAATTTCGGCGGCAATACCCGATTTCCACGCAAGACCCACAGAGGTAATTACACCGGGAATGAAATATTTTGCAAGAGTGGGTAAAACTAAAAGCTTCATCTTCTTCGCACCTGTCACTTCGAAAACAAGGCACACCTCTGAGAGCTTGTCGTCTATTGAGGAAAAACCGTCTTTAAGGTTTTGCCATATAATAGGCATTATCATAAGCACCGCAATGGCAATAGGTGTTGTGTCACTTCCTATAACCACCCAAAGCACCATGATAAACGAAGCGACGGGGGTTGACCGTATAACCGTCATAATAGGAGATATAAGCGCATCGGCAAAGGGGATATACTGCGTTGCCAAAGCCAAAGCTATACCTAAAACTACGCCAATGATAAAGCCTGCGAATATGCGTAGAAAACTTGAGGCAACAGTAAGCCAGAATCCGGCGGTTATAATCATTGAGCCGAGAGCGGAAAAGGTTTCTCCAACCGTTGGTAAAACCAAACCGAGATTTAAGAATCTTGCAAAAACCTCCCATAAAAGAATCCAGAAGGCTAATGCGATAAGAGCAATCGTAAGCTTGTTAATTTTAGCGCTCATAGTAGAAGCTGTCGGCGGGCTTAGTGCAGCCTATTGCGGTATAGAAGCTCTCAAGAGCGCTCTTCATCTCAGCGCCTTCGATGTAAACGATTGAGCCGTAAAGATTTTCGAGAGCATTTTTTGCTATCGCAGCCTTGGGAAGGACGCCTGCGCTTACAATCATTTCGGCAGCGCTGTCCTTGTTCGCCTTGTTGTTGACGTACTCTATGGAAGCCTTATAATCGTTAAGGAAGCTGTCGACGGAAGTTTTGTAGGTGCTTAAAAATTCGTTGCGGACAACGATACAACCCATAGTAAGACTTGTGTCTGAAATTTCGTCCCAAGCCTCGGAAAGATTTATAGCTACACTGTAATTTTTGTTAGTCATAAGAGCTGCTGAAACCTTAGGCTCGGGTAATACGGCGATAGAGGGGGCGCCGCTCTGCGCAAGCTTTGCTACGAGTGTGTCGTGGTCCTTCTCAACTACAATTGTTGCTTCAACGTCGTTTTCTTTAAGTATATATTCAAGTATAGGCTTCGTCGTGGATGCCGCAACGCTTGTATAGATAGTTTTTCCCTCTAAATCGCTGATGGATTTTACCTCGGTATTTTTGTCGGTGAGAAGGTAAAGAGAGCCAAGACAATTGATGGAAATTACCGAAATTGTATCAGGCTTTTTGTTAGCGAGATTTGCAGCTGTATTAGTAGGAAGGCAGAGCATATCAAGCTTTCCGGACTGGAGGTCAGCCGTTGCAACTGTGGGGTCTGCATACACCGTAAAGCCGTAAAGCTCGTTTTCCTCGGTGGTGTCAGACATAAGCTTTGCCATACCCATGCCGGTAGGTCCGCTCATAACGCCGATTTGTATTTTGGAGGTGGGAGCTGCGCATGAAGCTAAAGCGCAAAGCAGAAGTGTGAGTGTGAGAATTAACGAAAAGATTTTTTTCATTTTAGTTTCCTTTCAAGCCCTTCAGGGGTTGTTATATAAATTTTTTTGTTATCAACTGAAATTATGCCTTCGCTCTGAAAAGCCTCAAGCGCTCTGTAAAGAGATGCCCGCCCAACTCCAAGGGTGGATGCAACTCTTGTTCCGCAGAATGGAATATCTTTTCCATATTTTTCTTTACAACCGGAAAGATATAGCGCAAGCTTTTCTTCAACGCTTTTGGCAGAGAAGGTGGCGATTTTTTTATTGAGAAACGAAACCTTTTTAGCAAGGAATTCAATAATATTATAAGAAACGGCAGGGTATTTTTCCACGAGTAGCTTTATCTCGCTCTCGGATATGAAAAGCACGGTGGTGCGTTTGGTTGCGATAATTCTGGTGGGAAAATGCTCCTTCTCGGAGAAAACCGTCAGAATACCGAAGGAGTCGTAAGCTCCAAGTCGGTTAAGGCTGATTATTTCTTCTCCCGAACGGATTCTCTGCACCTCGCATTCGCCACATAAAACAAAGCCGATTTTTCGCTCTTCCGTATCTTTCTCAAGAATAACTGCGCTTTTTTCATATTTCTTTTCCTGCAAGGTAAGGGTGTCACATATATTCTTGATGGATACCGTGTCAAGGTTTTTAAAGATGAACAAATTAGACAGATGCTTGTTTAATTTCATATTTTAACTCCAAAGTGTATCATTTGGGACACTATTATACATCTTTTTCTAAGAAATGTCAATAGAACTTGCAAAAAAATAATTGTGGAAAATAAACAAAAGCACCGTGTCGAATTTTGGCAAAAATATTGTATGAAAAAACTTGCAATTTAGGCGGTGTTGTGCTATACTGTATGTATATTATAAATTATTACACGCCCTCGGCGTGATATCTATATTTGCTCATTTATGAGGTGAAAAATGAATTTCTTGCTTGATTCCGCTACTCGGGGCGGTAATTTCTTTGACAAGTTTTCGTCTGACATAGGCGCAGCATTCAGAGATTTTTCCGTTTTTGACGTTATTGATATAGTAGTCCTTACCGCAGTTTTTGTTTTGGCATTCAGCTTTTTGAAAAGCCGCAAGGCAGGCGCCCTTCTTGTAGGTATTGGTGTTTGTCTGCTCGTGTGGTTTGCCTCGCTTGTACTGGGACTGAAGGGGACTTACGTTGTATTTTCCGGCATATTCCAGTTTGGAGCTCTTGCCTTGATTATCCTGTTCCAGCCGGATATCAGGGATGCTCTTGAAAGAATCGGGTCAAAATCTCTTAATGGTTTGCTTTCCTTTGGTGACCAGAAGAAAAAGCATCAGATTTTTTCTACTGCCATAGACCAGATATGCACAGCAGCGACCAACCTTGCTCTTACCAAGACGGGTGCTCTTATTGTGATTGAAAGGACCACCAAGCTCGAAGAGATAGTACAGACGGGTATAACGATAAATGCGGATGTTAATTCCTTCCTTTTGAGAAACCTGTTCTTCAATAAAGCGCCATTGCACGACGGTGCGGTTATCATAAGAGATGCCGAAATAGTTGCTGCAGGCTGCCTTCTGCCGCTCACTCGGAGGCAGGATATCGATGCCGACCTCGGTACACGTCACAGAGCTGCGCTCGGTATGAGCGAAACCAGTGATGCGGTTATAATAGTTATCTCAGAGGAAACGGGTGTTATTTCCGTTGCCCACGATTGCGAACTTACGAGAAACTATACCCACGAAAGCTTACGAGCGCTTCTGCGTGCTAAGCTTCTCAAAAACTCAAAGTAAACGGTACATTCGGCATAAGTTAATTATGGAGATGTAATATGGACAAAAAAATATTTGGAATAAAAATAAGCACGTATCTTTCGTTTATTTTGTGCTTACTTTGCGCCTTTGCGGTGTGGCTCTACGTTAAGATAGATTCTCTTGAAGAAGCCGAAGATTCTTCGGTCTCTGTCGAGCATAGTGCCTCATATTATGAGCTTTTATAAGCAATTATCTGCATTAGGCGTACCGGAGTTATCCCGATGGAGGAAAATTGATTGAGCGCCAGCATATTGATTTTAAATAATATCAAATTGCCGATTAACGCCTCTATTCAAGAGGCGTTTTCCGTTTCAATAAAGAGATTGAAAAAGTATTCCGCATATCCTGCGAATCCCGTATTCAGAATTTATAGAAAAAGCGTCGATGCTCGCCGTCGGGGAAATATATTTTTCGTATATTCAGTAGCGGTTGAAGGTGAATTCCCGCAAATATCGAAAAGTGCCTTGGCTGATATGGACGCAACCTTTGATTCGGCTGTTATGCCGGTCCCTCACCACGGCTCTGACGAGCTTTCTTCAAGACCGATAGTGGTAGGCTCGGGGCCCTGTGGGCTTTTCGCTGCGCTTCTTCTTGCTGAGCGTGGATATATGCCAATCATACTTGAGCGCGGCGGGAGTGTTCGTGAGCGAATTTCGGCAATAGACGATTTTCGTAAAACAAGAAAGCTTAATGTAAACACAAACATCCAGTTTGGCGCAGGAGGTGCGGGAACCTTTTCAGACGGAAAGCTCGTTACTCGCACGAACGACGCCTTAACCTCATATGTGCTAAAGCGTTTTGTTGAGTTTGGGGCGCCGGAGGATATTTTATACCAAGCCAAGCCGCATATCGGTACAGATATTCTTTGCGTTGTTGTGGAAAAAATGATTGAACGAATAACGGCTCTTGGCGGTGAAATCAGATATCACACACGGTTTATAGGAAATAAACTTACCCACGGAAAAATACAAAAGGTAAGCACCTCTGAGGGAGATATCGATACGGGAGCCGTAATACTTGCGTTGGGACACAGCGCCCGTGACACCTATTGTGAGCTTATGACCTCAGGTGTTTGCATTGAGGCTAAGAATTTTTCTGTAGGAATGCGAATTGAGCATTTATGCGCGGATATAGACAGAGCCATGTACGGTGATTTTGCAGGGCATAGTGCGCTTGGACACGGAGAGTATAATCTGTCATACAACACAAAGCAAAGAGGCGTCTATACCTTCTGTATGTGCCCGGGCGGCGAGGTAGTAACCGCTACCAGCGAGGATGGCGGTGTCGTGGTAAACGGTATGAGCCAAAGGAGCCGAAACGGTGTTAACTCAAACAGTGCGGTAGTTTGCTCTGTGTTCAAGGAGGATTACGGTGCAACTCCGGAGGCCGCTATTGAATTTCAGAGAAAAATCGAAAGAGCGGCATTTTCTGCGGCGGGAGAAAACTACTCTGCGCCCATAATTCTTTTATCGGATTTTATGGAGGACAAGCTTACCCGCGAACCGAGCAAAATAATTCCTACGTATATGGGCGGTGAAGGAGTAAAGATTGCATCTCCTTACGACTATCTACCATCCTTCGTGTGTGACTCGATAAAAAACGCAATTCCCGAGTTTAATAAAAAAATTAGTTGCTTTGCCGATGGTGAAGCTGTACTTACAGGCGCTGAAACAAGAACCAGCGCTCCCATTAGAATAATCAGGGATAATACAAGCCGTTTGGCTTTAGGTTTTGATAACTTGTATCCCGCAGGTGAAGGCGCAGGCTATGCGGGAGGTATAAGCAGCGCCGCTATTGACGGCGTTAAAACAGCAATAGCCTTAATTGAAAGATATAAGCCTCTCAAAAATGATTAGTCGGGTGAAATCAAGACCGGCTCTTAAGTTGTTAATAAAATGGAAGGTGGGCATTATTGCCCGACTTACGGTTAAAATAAATGAATCAGACAAAAATCAAAGTTAAGGAGAAGAAGTGGTTAATTAATTTCAAAGAAAATCCCGAGAATCTTCATGCAGTAGAAAAAATTGCGTCGGACCTTGGGGTAAGCCTTGTTTTAGCTAAGCTTCTTTACCAGCGTGGATACACCACCTCTGCGTTGGCAAAATCATTCCTGTATATGGAAACCGAGGTGCTGACAAGCCCCTTTGGAATCCGTGATATGGAAAAGGCGATTGAAAGAATCGCCACCGCAGTTAACAGCGGTGAAAAAATCACCGTTTACGGGGATTACGACGTAGACGGAGTTACGGCTGTTTGCACCCTTTACCTGTACCTCAAATCAAAAGGGGCCGATATCGATTACTATATCCCTAATAGAGCAGGTGACGGATATGGAGTTTCAAACGCCGCTATATCCCAGCTTAAAGAGAACGGAACGTCTCTTATTATTACCGTTGATACCGGAATTACCGCAAACGAAGAGGTAGAGTTCGCCCGTGAGTGCGGTGTGGATTTCGTCATTACCGATCACCACGAATGTAGGCAGGAGTTGCCGCTGGCGTGCGCTGTGGTTAATCCCCACAGGAGCGATTGTCAGTCGCGCTTCAAGGACCTTGCGGGAGTTGGAGTTGTATTTAAGGTTATATCTGCGTATGAAGAGAAAATATGCGGTAAAAGCAGCCGGGAAGCCGCTCTTAAAATTTTCTCAGAATATGCCGACCTTGTGGCTATCGGAACTATTGCCGACGTTATGCCGATTAAAGAGGAAAACCGTCTTATCGTAAGCTATGGGCTGAAAATGATAGAGAAATCCCCCCGTCTTGGTCTTCAGGCGTTAATGGAGGCTTCCTCTGGTCGAAGCGATGCTCAGCGGCAGAGCGCAAGGAAGAGGCAGACGAAAATTACCTCTGCATACGTTGGATATACACTGGCGCCTCGTATAAATGCGGCAGGCAGAATCAGAAGCGCCTCCGTTGCCGTGGAGCTGTTTTTGGCAAATGATTACGGCAAAGCCCTCTCAATAGCAGAGGGGCTGTGCGAAGCAAACCGTGAGCGTCAGGCAGAAGAAAACAAAATTATGAAGGACGCTTACAGGAAAATTGAAGAGAGTGGATTCGCCGATATGCCTGTAATAGTCCTTGATGCCGATAACTGGCATCACGGAGTAATAGGAATTGTTTCCTCAAGAATAACGGAAAAGTATGGCAAGCCATCTATACTTGTTTCCTTCGAAGGGAATATGGGGAATGAGGCATCAGCAGATGACGTAGGAAAAGGCTCGGGAAGAAGTGTAAAGGGTTTGAATCTCGTCGATGCTCTGTGTCATTGTAACGACGAGCTGATAAAGTTCGGAGGGCACGAGCTTGCGGCAGGGCTTTCCGTAACCCGAGGAAACCTTGACGCCTTCCGAAAGAAAATCAATGAATACGCTGATAATGCCTTGGGTAGCGAAGGCGTGATTCCCACAGTGGAGGCGGATGTTGAAATAGATATTACAGAGGTTAATTTTGAATTAGCCGAGGAGCTCAGAATTCTTGAGCCTTACGGAGTATCAAACCCCGTTCCCAATTTTGTTTCACGTTCTGTTTCCATAGCGGAAATGACGTCTGTCAGCGATGGTAAGCATACAAGATTTGTATTTTCTTCCGGAAAAAGTCTTGTGTCGGCTATGTATTTTTCGGCATCCCCTTCATCTCTTGGTTTATATGTTGGAGATACTGTCGACGTACTGTTTAACATAGATATAAACGAATGGGGCGGCAGAAAGAGCGTTCAGCTCATAATCCGTGACGTTAAGGAGGCTAATACTCAGCGCTCTGTATATGACTCCGAGCAGGAAAAATTCGCTAAAGTATGGGGTGGGGATAAATTTTCTCCCGCAGAAAATATTCTTCCTATAAGAGAGGATTTCGCATACGTATACAGACTTATAATAGCAGCGTTACGCAGTGGTGTATCGGAACTTTCGATAAGGGATATTTTACATAAGATTTCCCTTTCTCACGAAGGCTGCGAGATAGGATACGTAAAACTCAAAGTGATAATCAAGGTAATGCAGGAATTGAATATTATCGGAATAGAAGAGGTAGGGGAAGATTTGTACCGCTTCCGTATGTATTACAAAACAAGCAAAGCCGAGCTTGAAAAATCGCATCTTTTAAAACGTCTGCGTTCTCAAATGAAAATTTGAAATATAATTTGAAATATGACTGGCAAATGGTAATTTTTTATGAAAGAATTAATGAAACCGCTGCTTGACGTAATTGAAAGCAATGATAGAAATTACGACTACGAGAAAATAGAAAAAGCTTATCTTTATGCAGAAAAGATGCATGAGGGGCAGTTCAGATTAAGTGGCGAGCCTTATATATGTCACCCGGTGGCTGTCGCTGCAATCGTTGCAGAGCTTGGGCTTGATACTGATTCAATCTGTGCGGCGTTGCTTCACGATACCGTAGAGGATTGTGCCGATAAAACCGATCTTGACTCTTTGTCAAAACTCTTTGGCAAAGAGGTATCCATGCTCGTTGACGGCTTAACTAAAATCATTCAGGTGCAGGTGGCGGACAAGGAAGAAGCGCATATAGAAAATATCCGTAAAATGCTTCTTGCAATGAACAAGGATATCAGGGTTATCTTCATAAAGCTTTGCGACAGGCTTCATAATATGAGGACTCTTTCTGCAAAAAAAGAGGAAAAGCAAAGGTCAACAGCGCTTGAAACTATGTATATTTACGCCCCCTTGGCGCATCGCCTCGGTATGCAAAGGATAAAGCATGAGCTTGAAAATTTAAGCTTGTTTTATCTTGATGCCGTGGGATATGCCGAGGTGGAGGCAGAGATTGACAAAAAATACGGTCAGAATCGTGATTTCCTCAAGGATGCAAAGGCTGCCCTGCACGAAAAGCTCAGCGAAAACAATATTAACTTCGAGCTTGAGAGTCGTATTAAGTCAGTGTATAGCCTTTACCGCAAAATGTATACCTATAACAAAGCCTTTGACGAAATATACGACTTTTACGCAGTAAGAGTAATCGTTGATACGGAGCTTGAGTGTTATACTGCTCTGGGGCTTGTGCACGAGATGTTCAAATCCGTACCAGGAAGATTTAAGGATTATATATCAACCCCAAAGCCTAACCTTTACCGTTCCTTACACACAACGGTTATCGGTCATAACGGAACACCCTTTGAGGTTCAGATAAGAACCAAACAAATGCACGCAGAGGCGGAGTTTGGTCTTGCGGCGCATTGGAAATACAAAACAGGAAGCACCTCAGGCGCTAATATCGACGAGAAGCTACGCTGGATAGCTCAGTTGCTTGAGTCTGATGAAAATACAAGGGATCCTGACGAATTTATGCGGTCCTTTAAAACTGATATATTCCACGAC
>JAEIGA010004948.1_pt1 | contig 20459 bp, 17 predicted proteins | sample 9270691 | NCBI WGS metagenome assembly JAEIGA01 (sample SAMN17057246, study PRJNA624740) | gut metagenome | biome: biome; isolation source: fecal sample | host: Bos grunniens | place: China: Xizang | collected 2019 | reverse complement strand
ATTAGCCGTAGATACACGCGACCCTTATGTACAAGTTCAACAAGTGTTGGGTAAAAGTAAGGTAACTGGTTGCGAGGTTCCATCTAGTATGGCTAAACGTAGTACTACTGATAATGAGATTTACTTTGGTGGTGTCAATGGTGACTTCTTCGCATACGAAGCTCCTTGTGGAACCACGATTATTGATGGTCAATATGCATTCACACCTGCAGGTGCAGGTGGCGGACGCCGTCATGCGGGTGTAGATGCAGATGGCAAGGGTGTTACTGCTTATACTCACACTTATTCCATGCAAGTGCAAACACCAGATGGGACAGCCTTAACAATCAATCATGTGAATGGTGATCGTGTGGAAAATGATTTGGTGTTGTATAATTATCATAAGGACGCAACAACCAAGACCAACGCATATGGTACAGAAGTAAAGATTCAGTTGCTTGACGGCGAAACTTGGAAAACAACTGGTGCTATGAAAGCCAAAGTGCTTGCAAAGGAGGAAAATGTGGGTTCAATGCCTTTGGCAGCCGATTATGCGGTCCTTTCTGGTCATGGCTCTATGCAAAAAGAGTTGAATAAACTCAATGTTGGTGATGAAATAACACTCTCGTTTGAGATGCGTCTCGATGATGAACTTGTTAATGTGGCACAATTGATAGGTGGCGACCACTATGAGGCTATGATTCTTGATGATGGCAAAGTGGCACAATCTGGTTTCTGGAATGAGTTGCACCCTCGTACCGGTTTTGGTGTTTCTCAAACTCGTGATACCGTATTTATGATTGTTGTAGATGGTCGTGGTGCCAGTGTTGGTTGCACTACTAAAGTAATGGCGGAGATTCTCAAGCATCATGGTGCTTGGAATGCTGTCAACTGGGATGGTGGCGGAAGTTCATGTATGTATATCCGTCCATTTGATCAAATGAATAATGGTTCTGATGGTAAGGAACGTGCTGTTACTAATGCTATGTTTGCTGTAGCTCATGTGCCAGAAGTTGATAATAATGTAGTTGCTATTGCTCCTTATATGCCGAACTATTATCTCCCTCGTTATGGTGTGGCGGCTCCTCAATTCTTGGGATATAATAAGTATGGTGTTTTAGTGGAACCAAATGTCACTGGTGTGCAACTTTCTTGCAATCCTGAAGTGGGTGAAGTTCTTGAAGATGGTCGTTTCTTGGCTTCTGGTGAGAAAGGTGGTAAGTTGGTAGCAACTTGGGGTGATGTGACAACTGAATTAGATGTACGTATCATAGCTTCTGCTCCTATTGAAATTAGACTGGATTCTGTTTTGTGTGATTCTTATCATCCATACAAGGTTGAAGTGATAGGCACCGTAGGTAATAATACTGTTGAGATTTTATCTGATGCATTGACTTGGACATCAGAAGATCCAACAATAGCAGCTATCAATGAAAATGGTGAAATCGTAGGATTGAAAAATGGTAGAACAATAGTTACAGGTCGACTAGGTACCTTCTACGATAAAATAATCGTAGATGTAGAGGTCGCAGAAGCTAATCAAATGGTATGGGATGATTTCCGTAATGCTGCTTCATGGGAAGTTACTGGTTCTCCTACATCATTCAACCCATCTCTCTCTGTCCCTCAAGATGCTTCTGCTCCTGTTACCTTGAACTTTACTTATGGTTCAGGACGTAACAAGTTCTTGCAGTTGTCTAAAGATTCACTTCTTTACTCATTACCAGAGAAAGTGCTTGTGCCAATGACTTCTAATGCAGTATTTGAAAAGGTAATTGTGATGATTCGTGCTAATAACTCTACAACCACAGAGCAAATCACTTTCCTAAATACCACAGCAAATGAAGAGAATGTTCTTGAAATAGATGTGAAAGAGCGTTTTGGCGATGATGTTGCAATTTATCCATTGCGATTCTTGTCTTTGAAGATGATTCCTACTACAGGGACACCAAATGGAGCATGTTATGTAACCCTTCCTGGTATTATCGAGGTTTTTGCTGAAGGAACTACTGATGTAGATAATATTACATCGTCTCAATATACTACTGTGAAGTATATTAAGAATGGTTCACTATACATTCAGACAGGTGATAAAACATTCAATGTCTTTGGCCAACAAGTAAGTAAATGAAAATAACTAAAATTTTATATAGTATGAAAAAAACACTTTTATCTCTTCTTGCGATTTCAGCTACCTTGTTTGCAAGTGCTGATATTCGCGTACTGAGCGATGTGAAGTTGGGTGAAGGTTACTTCCCACGCTTCGCTGATGCAGAGACAGTAACTTATCTTACTGCTGAAAATGCACGATATGTAGCACAACCAGTTGATGCAGCGGAAGAACTCCGTGTGGATAATGAGAATCTTGATCTCAATCTCTATCGTAACGGCGAGCATATCGTCCTCAAACCTCATGGTGATGTTAACTACATTTGGTCATCACTTTCTCCTAACAAAAAGTACATTCTCTTTAATACCTTGCATGGTACAGCTATTTGTGATTTATCAGGTAAAGAGTTGGTGAATTTAGGAAATATCAATGCTCCTGTTTGGTATGGCAATGATTATGTGGTAGGTATGAATGATCAACATGATGGATACTTCATAACCTCTTCTGAGATTGTGATGGCATCAATGGATGGAGTAGAGCGCGTTGCTTTAACCAAGGCCGAAGATATGGGATATTATCCAAATGTGGATGCACTTTCTGGTCGTATTGTTTATAACAACGAGAAAGGCGAAATTCGCATGTTACAACTTAATCTAACAGAGCAACCTATTCGTAAATCCCTCCCACGTTTGGTTCAAAAACCTTCTGCTAACCTATTGGCAGAGATGGATCGTAAGGCAAAACGCGTTGCTACTCAAGAGGCTGCATCTTATAAGATTTATATCAATCCAGGTCATGGTGGTTATGGTGGTGATGATCGTGGTATGTATTTATATCCTATCTTTATTAATGGTCAAGTTAACGAAGCCGGTGGTTATACCAAAGAGCAAACATTTTGGGAGAGTCAATCTAACTTGGATAAGGGTCTTCGCTTAGATACTATGCTTCGCGAGCTTGGTTTCCAAACCAAACTTTCACGTATCACTAATACGGAAGAGGATGACCGCTCATTGTCTGCAATTGTAGAGGAAGCTGATGCTTGGGATTCTGATTTTATGCTCTCTATCCACTCAAATGCGGGTAATCCTTCTAACTATATTCTACAACTCTATTCGGGTATTACTCCGGGTGATAATCGTACCTATAGTCATATGCCGGTTCATTCTGAAACCAGTCGTAAAATTACCACTTTGATGGGTGATAATCAGTATATGAACGAAGTAAGTTGCTGGACACGTGTTCCTTATATTGCAGGTGACAAGACTTTTGCTCGAGATATCATGGGTTGGAGCAATGGCTATGGTGTGCTCCGTTGGTTGGACGTTCCTGGTACTATTTCCGAAGGTATGATGCACGATTATCTTCCAGAGACCTATCGACTAGTGAATATTGACTACAAACGTCAAGAGTCGTTCTATTTTGCCAAGACTTTCTATACATGGTTCTGCAATAAAGAGTTGCCTTATGGAGCTATTGGTGGTAAAATTCATGACGTTTATCAAAAACAACTTTTCCCTGACTATAAACCTAACAAGAATACTCGTGACGTATTTCGCCCTATCCTTAATGGACTAGTTGAGTTGTGGCAAAATGATCAAAAAATTGCTTCTTATACTACTGATACATTGTACAATGGTTGCTACTTCTTCTGGGATCTCAAACCAGGTACATATGTGGTTAAGGCGATGCCTAATGGTTATTACCCACAAGTGGATACTCTAGTAGTAGAGAATAATAAGATTTCTTATGCTAACTTTGGTTTGCAGATGAAACGCGAAACTCCTCCTGTAGTACTTGACTATAGTCCAAAGGTGGAGATTACAGATAGTGTACTTGTTTCTACCAATCTTACATTCTCTTTTAACTGGGATATGAATGAGGAGGAAACTGCTAAGGCACTCCAGATTTCTCCTGCTGTAGAGGGAACCATTACCTTCGAGGATGATGCACATACCATGCGTTTTAAACCTGCTTCACGTTTTGAGCCAGGTGTAGAATATACCGTTACTTTGGGTACAGGTGCCTGCCACCCAGATGCCACATTTGATAACCACTTGCAAGAGCCATTTACCTTCAAATTCCGTACTCAAAACCGTGGTGCTGTGCGTGTAATTCAAACTTATCCTGTAGATGGTTCAGAAGGTAACCCTGTAGATGCTGCTTTTATTGCTATCTTTGATAATAAGTTGGCTAACTCATCTAATAAATACTTCAAAGTGTATGATGCCGCAGGTAATGATATTAGCCCAGTATCTCGTAATGTGAAACTCAATGGTACTGCTCCTGCACCTTACGGCTCTGCTAAGTTCGAGTTGAAGTCTGGTACATTGAAACCTAATTCTGAATATAAGATGGTTATCGGTGCTGAAGTAGCAGACGTAAATGGTGTGATTGTGAATGATCCTGTAACAGTTACCTTCAGAACTGGTGACGAAGTGACTTCTGCTCTTCCAATCTTGAATAATTTGGACTCACTCTATTTCGAGGGCGATAAGGAAACTTCTGTAGGCGTTACGTCTGTTTCAACATTGAGAAACACTGCTTCTAAGTTCGAAGGCTTGGCTTCTAATAAGTTGACTTATACCTTTGCTGAGGATAATGGTGAGGCTGTTTATGTGGTGGATGATGTTACTGCTATCAAGGGTAATAACCTTTCGACATTCGGTATGCATGTCTTCGGTGATTATACTTTCAACACTCTATATGCGAAGTGGGCTGTTGAAGGTGATATCCAGTATACCAAGATTTGTGACCTTGATTATGCGGGTTGGCTCTATCAAGAGGCAGATATGTCTGCTCTTCCTGAAGGTGTAGATTACCAATTCATGGGCTTCAAGATTGTTCGTGGTACCTCTTTCCTTTCTGAGAAGGGTGAAGTCTGCATTGATGCTTTGCGTGTAGAATTTGAGGAGTCAGTAAATTCTGGAGTAGAGGATATTGTTGCTCCTGGTGATGCTAATCGTAAGTCAATTGAAAACGGCTATCTACATATTCTTTTGAATGGTAGTAAGTATGATGTTCAAGGTGCTGTTATAAAATAAATATACATAGACACCTTATGATATTAGCAGCGGTTGTGAAAGCAATCGCTGCTTTTTTGTGTAAAAATAGCATATTATTTGCATATATGTGTTTTTTTTTGTAACTTTGCAGGCTAAATTATGTAATTTGTAACTTTATAAATTGTAAATTGATATGGGTTTTGTTAATTTTATTACTAAATTATTTGGCAGCAAGTCGCAAAAGGATATGCGAGCAGTTGCACCATATGTAGAAAGAATTAAAACAGTTTATGCTGAAATAGATGCTTTGAGTGACGATGAGTTACGTGCACGCAGTGCGTCCTTAATGAAACGTTTGCAAGATGCAGTAGCAGCTAATAAAAATCGTATTGTAGAATTAAAGGCAAATATCGAAACGCTAGAGCTAGATAAACGTGAGAGAGTGTATAATGAAATAGATCACCTTGAGAAAGAGGTGCTTGATATTTACGATAAGACTCTCAAAGATATTCTACCTGATGCGTTTGCTATCGTTAAAAGTACTGCACGTCGTTTTGCTCAAAACGACACTGTCGTTGTTACAGCAACTCAGATGGATCGTGATTTTGCTGCAGATACACGCTTTGATTTTGTCGAGATTGATGGCGATAAGGCTATCTACCATAATTCATGGACCGCGGGAGGTAATGAAGTCGTATGGGATATGGTGCATTATGATGTGCAACTCATCGGTGGCGTTGTACTTCATGAAGGTAAGATAGCCGAGATGGCAACCGGTGAAGGAAAAACCCTAGTGGCTACTTTGCCTGTTTTCCTCAATGCTTTGACTCACGAAGGAGTACATGTCGTTACAGTTAATGATTACTTGGCAAAACGTGACTCGGAATGGATGGGCCCTCTATATATGTTCCATGGTTTAACTGTTGATTGTATTGATAAACATAAACCTAATTCAGATGAGCGTCGTCGAGCATATGCATGTGACATTACCTTTGGTACAAATAATGAGTTCGGCTTTGACTATCTTCGCGATAACATGGCTACTAGTCCAATGGATTTAGTACAACGTAAACACAATTATGCTATTGTTGATGAGGTCGATTCTGTCTTAATTGATGATGCGCGTACTCCATTGATTATTAGTGGTCCAGTGCCAAGAGGTGAGGTGCAACTATTTGATGAGTACAAACACCGTGTAGAGTTGCTTGTTCGTACACAAAATACATTGACAACCAAACTATTGTCAGAAGCTAAAGCTAAAATGACTAGCGAGGATGCAAAGGTGCGCGAAGCAGGTGAGTTGGCCCTCTTCCGTGCATATAAAGGTATGCCAAAAAGCAATGCGCTGATTAAATACCTTAGTGAACCAGGTGTGAAAGTTCGCTTGCAAAAGACCGAAGAATATTATATGCAAGAGAATGAGAAAAACATGCATATCGCTACTGATGAATTGTATTTTGTAATTGATGAAAAGCACAAGACCATCGAGTTGACAGATAAAGGTATTGATACACTTACAGGTAATACTGATGACCCTAAATTCTTTGTGCTTCCAGATGTAGGTAGTGAAGTTGCTGATATTGAGAAAATGAATATCTCAAACGAGGAGAAGCAACAAAAGAAAGATGAAGTTCTTGCTAATTATAGTATCAAATCAGAGCGTGTACATACTGTTAACCAATTGTTAAAAGCTTATACTCTGTTTGAGAAAGATGTTGATTATATCATTGATGATAACCAAGTTAAGATTGTAGATGAGCAGACTGGACGTGTAATGGATGGTCGTCGTTGGTCAGATGGTTTGCATCAAGCGGTAGAGGCAAAGGAAAATGTAAAAGTGGAGGGTGCTACGCAAACCTTTGCTACGATTACTTTGCAAAATTATTTCCGCATGTATCACAAATTGGCCGGTATGACCGGTACTGCGGAAACAGAAGCTGGTGAACTTTGGAATATCTACAAGTTGGATGTGGTTGTTATACCTACAAACCGTCCTATCGCTCGTATAGATATGAATGACCGTATTTATCGTACTAAACGTGAGAAATATAATGCGGTGATTGAAGAAATTGTGCAGCTAGTCGCAGCAGGTCGCCCAGTGTTGGTGGGTACAACTTCTGTCGAAATTAGTGAATTGTTGAGTCGTATGTTAAGTATTCGTAAGATCAAACACAATGTGTTGAATGCTAAACTGCACCAACATGAGGCTATGGTGGTTGCAGAAGCGGGTAGACCAGGTGTTGTTACTATTGCTACCAATATGGCCGGTCGTGGTACCGACATCAAGCTATCTAAAGAAGTTAAAGATGCTGGTGGTCTTGCAATTATTGGTACAGAACGCCACGAGAGTCGTCGTGTGGACCGTCAGTTGCGTGGTCGTGCAGGTCGACAAGGTGATCCAGGTAGTAGCGTGTTCTATGTATCAATGGAGGATGATCTAATGCGTATGTTTGGATCCGATCGATTGGCAAGCTTGATGGATAAAATGGGATTCCAAGATGGTGAAATGATCGAGCACTCTATGATTTCAAGTTCAATTGAACGTGCACAAAAGAAAGTTGAAGAGAATAACTTTGGTATTCGTAAACGATTAATTGAATTTGATGACGTAATGAATCAACAACGTAATGTGATCTATGCGAAGCGTCATCATGCTCTAATGGGTGACCGTATAGGTGTCGATATTACTAATATGATTTATGATACTGCATATGCTATGGTGGAAGATGCACGCCAAATGATGGATTATGAGGCGTTGCAGTTATCAGTGATGCAAGTGTTTGCTATGGAAGTACCATATAGTGAGGATGCGTTCCGCTCTGGAAAAGAAAATGCCTTGTCAGAGCAATTGGCTGAAGCAGCGTTAGATGTATTTAAACGTCGTATGGAAACCCTACAGAAGGTAGCATATCCTGTTATAAAGAATGTCTATGAGGAGCGCGGAGCTATGTATGAGAATATTTTGGTTCCAATCACTGACGGCAAGAAGGTTTATAATGTGGCAGTGAATTTGAAGGGGGCGTATGAAACGGAGTGCCGCGAGTTAGTACGTGAATTTGAAAAACGTATGGTTCTTTATGTGATAGATGATGAGTGGAAAGACCATCTTCGTCAATTGGATGAGCTTAAGCATTCTGTGCAAAATGCTAGTTATGAACAAAAGGACCCATTGTTGATTTATAAGTTAGAGTCCTTCAACTTGTTTAAGCAAATGCTTGATAATTTCAATCGTCGTACTATTTCTATTCTGCTACGTGGTCAAATACCAAATCGCGATCCAGAAGAGGTACGCCAAGCGCATACCCCACAACGCCAAGACTATTCTCGTTATCGTGCTCAAAAAGATGCCGTTGCTCGTGCAGCTGCAGCTAGTGGACAAGCGGCAGCTGCTAGTCGCGATACACGTGAGCAACAACGTCCAGAACCTTTGCGAGTAGAAAAGAAACCTCGTCCTAATGACCCATGTCCTTGTGGATCTGGTAAGAAATATAAACAATGTCACGGTAAAATGGAAGCATAATTTTGAATTAGGAATTTAGAATTAAGAATTATGTTATCAGCTGTAGTTTGGGATATAGACCCTATATTGATTCATATTGGAGATGGTGGCGTCCGCTGGTACGGTTTGTTGTGGGCAATAGGTATTTATCTGGCTTACCTTATTCAAGTTAAGTTATATAAAAATGAAAATTGTCCCGCAGATTGGAGCGACAAATTATTCATGTGGATGGTTATCGGACTTATCATCGGCGCTCGTGTGGGGCACTGCTGGTTTTACGAGTGGCATGATGTTACGCTGCCTGGCATGAAAGCCTATTGTCAGCATATGGGTATTTCTACTGAACCTGTGCAGATTTTCGGTTGGACCATCAACTATCGTAATCCATACATAGAACATCCATTACGTTTGTTTAAGATTTGGGAAGGTGGACTTGCTAGTCATGGAGGAGCTATCGGTCTGCTTACTGCTGCGTGGTTGCTCAATAAAAAAGTTTTTTCCAAAGAACCTAAATACCATACTTCTATTTTATGGATCATGGATCGATTGGTTCTGGGAGTTTGTGTTACAGCTACTTTGATTCGTTTGGGCAATTTGATGAACTCTGAAATTTATGGTGGTCCTACAGACTTGCCATGGGGATTTATATTTGTGCGCGATGGTCAAACAGAAGCTTGTCATCCAACGCAAATCTATGAAATGCTTTATTGTATAATTGCATTTGTTGTTACATGGTTGATGTATTGGAAAGGTAAAGCATATAAGCGTCAAGGTTTGATATTTGGTGTCTTCCTTGAGATTATATTTTTGACACGTTTCTTGCTTGAATTTATCAAGAATAATCAAGAAGCCTTTGAGGCGAATTTAATGTTAAACATGGGGCAATTACTTTCTCTACCATTTATTATTTGGGGAGTGTACTTAATTGTCCGTGCTTTTATAAGACCTGCTCTTCCTTGATTAAATGGCGTCTTTTCATAATACTGCTGGTTAGTGGTCTGTCTGTCACTACTGTTGCTCAAACGGTGGAGGATGATGTGTTGCTTCTAGAATTAGTAGCGCAGCAAAACAATAATCTAACATCTACAGATACGGTGGCGCAAGAGGATTCAGTAGCGTATGTGCAGGATACAACTTGGGAGTCATATCCGCATCCGTTATGTTTGCCGCTTATGTATATTCCTCTACCTATGAAGTCACTGATAGATACAACGCCTGATACTTACACAATAGCTGCTATTAGACAAAATGCGTTGCAGTATATAACTAGGAATCATGCAGATTTGTATGTGTCAGTAAGCGATCCTAGTCGCTTGAGCAAGATTGACATGGGGCGTAATAAAGTACATCGTATTGCCAAAAGGAAGGATAGTGGAGCTTTGGATATCAATAGAATGGTAAAAATCAATGACTCGCCATGGCGTAGGCAGGCTTATGTGTCTTTGCAGGTAACGCAGAGTTACGCGACCGAAAATTGGCACCAAGGTTCTGTGAATGCTTTTTCAATGCTTGGAAATGCCAAAGCTTATGCCAATTATAAAGGTAAAAATTTATCTTGGGAGAATTCTGCGGAATGGCGAGTGGGTGTGAGTACGATTAGTGGTGATACGGTGCACAAAATGAATACAACAGATGACCGATTAACAATATATAGTAAATTTGGTTATCAAGTTCATCCCAAATGGTATGTTTCTACATTTGCGGATTTCAAGACTAACTTGTTTCCTAATTTCCAGAAGAATTCGAATAAGTTAAATACTACCTTTTTGACTCCTATTAGATATACGATGGGTGTGGGTGTGGATTGTAAACCGGTAAAGGGATTAAATATAAACTTTTCTCCAGCAACATATAAATTAGTTTATGCTAATATCAACGATATAAACAGAATTGATGTTTCCGAATTTGGTCTTGCTCAAGATCAGAAACTTCTGCAAGAGGTAGGTAGTTCATTAAGGGTTGAATGGAACTGGAAACCACTACGTGAAATTAAAGTAGAGACGAAATTTTATTTCTTTACAAACTATAAACAGATTGAAACGGATTTAGAGATTGATGTTGATTTTATTATCAACCGCTATATGTCAGCTAAACTCTTGATTCATCCTAGATACGATGGAACAATTGAGAATGTAACAGATGAACCATCTAAAATCCAGTTCAAGGAACTTATTAGTGTAGGATTTGCTCATACCTTTAGATGATTATGGATAAACGATCTATTAGAATAGTTTATATGGGAACTCCAGACTTTGCGGTGGAGAGTTTACGCGCATTGGTGGATGGAGGGTATAATGTGGTTGCTGTAGTTACAATGCCAGATAAGCCTGCAGGAAGAGGACATCAACTTCAGTTTTCGGCTGTCAAACAATATGCCTTATCTGTAGGGCTTCCAGTCTTACAGCCAGAACGATTGAAAGATGATGCTTTTCTAGAAGAACTTCGAGCGTATCAAGCAGATTTACAGATTGTGGTGGCTTTTCGTATGTTACCTGAAGTGGTGTGGGCTATGCCACGTTTGGGAACGTTTAATCTACACGCTTCATTGCTTCCACAATATCGTGGAGCTGCGCCTATAAATTGGGCGGTAATGAATGGTGATACCCAAACAGGTGCCACTACATTTATGCTTCAGCATGAAATAGATACTGGTGATTTGATTCTACAAGAAAGCATCTCTATCGCAGATGATGAAGATGTAGGTTCGGTCCATGATAGATTGATGGTCATGGGAGCTACTCTTGTGACACGTACTGTTGATAAGATTATCGAGGCGGAATTCAAGGGAGTGCCTTTGCAAACAACTCCTCAAGTAGAATCAGAATGTTTACGACCAGCTCCTAAAATTTTTAAGGATACCTGTGCCATTGACTTTTCGTGGGACAAACAACGTATACGAAATCACGTTCGTGGTCTTTGTCCATATCCTGCAGCGTGGATTATGGATGTGCCACAATCGCATCCTTTTGCGGAATTTTTAAAGGGAGCAAAAGTATATAAAGTAGATATAGCTCACAGCGCACAACAGAAAGGACATATTATCATTCCTTGTGCTGATGGTTATGTTGATATTTTAGAGTTGCAGTTGCCAGGAAAAAAACGCATGAATGCAGCTGCACTTCTAAATGGTTTACAGAACAAGTAAATGTTTTTAGCTTTTAGTTAGTATGGTTATTGCTGTTTTTGGAAATACATTACGTCAAAGCACTATTTCGGAAATAAAACATATCGTTGAGTTTTTGAAACAGCGTGGGATAGTTGTGGTTCTATCTTCAGAATTAAGAACTGAGGTGTTTGCGCGTGAACTTCCATCTGTAGATGATTATGTGGCGCATTCAGGTGAGACTATTGATTTTGCAATTTCAGTTGGAGGAGATGGTACGTTTTTAACCACTGCGTCATTGGTGGGACATTTAGATATACCAATTTTAGGCATAAATTGCGGTCATTTAGGGTATTTGGCGGAGGTAAATACCGATAATGTTGATGCCGTTTTAGAGCAATTGATAAACAATCAATATACAATAGAGAAACGTTGTGTTCTAGAGGTGTCTTCTACGATGGATGGTAAGATGGTATCACCCTATGCGCTTAATGAAGTGGCTGTGCTAAAATCTGGCTTGAGCAGTATGATTACTGTTGAGGTTAGTCTAAATGGAGAGTTCTTGCATCGTTATAAAGCGGACGGTTTGTTGGTAGCAACTCCTACAGGATCAACAGCTTATAATTTGAGTGTTGGCGGCCCTTTATTGGACCCTCATGTGAATGCGATTGTCTTATCTCCTATTGCTTCTCATAGTCTTAATATTAGACCTTTAGTAGTTCTGGATGATAGTAAAATAGACATGAAAATAACTAGTCGTAATGGTAATTATATGCTCAGCGTTGATGGACGTAGCCAAGTCTTAAGTCAGGATGTGCAATTACATATAGAGCGATCTTCTCGTACGATAAAGTTAGTTAGAGTAAAAGGGCAGTCTTTTATGCAATCGCTTAAAGATAAATTAAATTGGGGAATGTGATAAGGGGCTTTTATGATTGATTATTTGGCAATAATTGATAAATATTGTGCTGGCAATGAAGAGTTAAAGCTTATTTTGTTAACTCATTCTCGTCAGGTAGCGGACCGTGCTTTGGAGATCTTGGCTACTCATCCTCAATGGATTGAGTCTGGCGAAGTTGACCCTATTTTTATAGAAGAGGCGGCGATGCTTCATGATATAGGAGTGGTTATGTGTGATGCTCCTAAAATTCATTGTTTAGGTACTCATGCTTATACTGAACATGGTTACTTGGGTGCCGAAATACTTCGCCAAGAGGGAATGCCTAAGCATGCAGATGTGGCGGAACGTCATACTGGAACAGGAATTTCGATTGAGCAAATCGTGCGCGAAAACTTGCCAATTCCACTTCAAGATTATTCCCCTCGAACGCTAGAAGAGAAACTTATCTGCTATGCAGATAAGTTCTACTCTAAAACCAAACTTGGACAAGATAAACCCATGTCTAAAATACGTCAACACCTTTGGAAATATGGTTCGGATACCGTCAATCGTTTTGATGAAATGCAAGTGCTTTTTGAGCCTACCTCCAATATATAACCCTCTATTTGCCACTTGTCTCTATAGGAACCTCATAGGGACTTCATAGGGACTTCATAGGAACTTCATAGGAACTTCATAGGAACTTCATAGGAACTTCACCGATACATTACTATGCTTTCGCCGAGTGATATTCATGGGTTGTACGAGTGTTTGGCTTACTTTTTTTGCGGAAAATTAGCACATATCTTGCATATGTGCTTTTTTTTTTGTACCTTTGCAGCGATTATGACTCGATTGAGTGTAAATATAAATAAGGTAGCTACTCTGCGTAACGCACGTGGTGGTAATTTGCCTAATGTTGTAGACTTTGCGCTTGCTTGTGAATTGTATGGTGCGGATGGAATTACTGTTCATCCTCGTCCTGATGAGAGACATATTACGCGTGCAGATGTATATGATATTAAGCAAGTTATCGTTACTGAATTTAATATAGAGGGTAATCCCGAGCTACCATTCATGGATTTGGTGCTTGATGTTAAGCCGGCGCAGGTGACTCTTGTGCCTGATGCTGTAGATCAACTTACGAGTAATCATGGTTGGGATACTAAAACACATCTGGCTAAACTTTCTGCATTAGTTCGGCGTTTTAAGAATGCAGGGATTCGTGTCTCTATTTTTGTGGATCCTAATCCAGAGATGGTGGAGTATGCGTATAAGGCCGGAGCGGATAGGGTGGAGCTCTATACTGGGCCCTATGCAGAATTGTATCTCGAAAATCCAGAAAAGGCCATTGAGATGTATCGCCCTGCTGCGATGAGAGCCCACGAGTTAGGGTTAGGGCTTAATGCAGGTCATGATTTAAATTTGCAAAACCTTAAAGCTTTTGCACAAGCGTTCCCTTGGTTGGATGAAGTAAGTATTGGTCAGGCGTTTGTTGCAGATGCATTATATTTGGGACTAAAAGAAACTATTAAACAATACAAATATGCTCTTTCAAATTCAAACTGAAAACTTTGACACTATGTCAACTGCCGTGCAAGATACGGCATCTGCTATGGCTGCTGACGCTGTAGCACCTGTAGTGACTGAAAATTCTATCCAACTCTTCGAAATGGCAAAAATGGGTGGTGGAATCATGATAGTGTTGGCATTGATGCTGGCATTTGCGATCTATTTATTTATCGAACGCATGGTGGTGCTAACTAAAGCTACGCGAGAGGATAAGACTTTCATGAATCGTATACGTGATTTTATCAAGGAAGGAAAGATAGACTCTGCAATTAAGCTTTGTAAGAAAGAAAATAATCCTTCTTCACGTATGATAGAGAAGGGTGTTACTCGTATTGGACGACCAATGCAAGATGTGCAAGTGGCTATTGAGAATGTTGGAAATCTAGAAGTTAGCAAGTTAGAGAAAGGACTTGTTCTTATGGCTACTATTGCAGCTGGTGCTCCAATGCTTGGTTTCTTGGGAACAGTGCTTGGAATGATTGAAACGTTTTTTAGTATGGCTCAAAATGCAGGTGGAGTTATTGAGATAGCTTCTTTGTCGGAAGGTATGTACAAAGCCATGGTAACAACAGTTGGAGGTTTGATTGTTGGTATTTTAGCTATGTTTGCATATAACTTCCTTGTTTCACGTGTTGATCGCGTGGTTCGTCAGTTAGAGTCACGAACTATGGAGTTCATGGACTTGCTCAACGAGCCTGTATAAATAAGTTAAATATCAGTCCAATTGTAACTAGTAATGGCGCTAAAAAGACGAAATAGGGTGGAGGCAACTTTTGCGATGTCTTCTATGACGGACCTGATTTTTCTGCTCTTGCTGTTTTTTGTGATGGCAAGTACAATGTCGTCCCCTAATGATATAAAGATTAATCTTCCACAGTCAAGAGCTAAGACTGCGACAAAGCAAGTGGTGGCTAAAGTAAGTATTGATAATTTGGGCAATTATTATGTGGCTTTAGGTAAGCAAACTCCTATGGCAATTGCTGCAGATGATTTGGAGTCATACCTATCAATGGTTCAGCAACAGGATAGTTCAATGTATATCGCATTGCATGCTGACCAAGATATAGCTTATCGTGAAGTTGTGCATGTGTTGGATATTGCTAATCAACATAAGATGAAAATTGTTATTGCGACAAAGAAGTGAAAAAGCAATTTCTTTCACATATTATTGCGGCTATAGGAACATTATTGGCGATGATCCTAGTCTTTTTGTTGCTTTGGTTTCGTGAGCTTGTTATAAAAAACGAAGAAAAAATTGAAGACATTGTGGAAGTCGCATTTGGAGACGCGGAAGATGGAGGTGGAGTGCCAAATGTGATACCGATGGATCCTATCACGCAAGTGGAGCAAATACCGGCTCCTTCTGCTCCTGCACAGCCTGCCGATAACGATTTAATGGTACAGGATGATGAAGAGGCTTTGCCGCTTGCAAAGCCGGTGGAAGAGCAGAAAAAACGCAAGGATCAAGAGGAAGAACTTGTTCGCAAACGCAAAGAAGAGGAACCACGCATGGAGGCTGAACGTGTTGCCAAAGAGAAAGCTTTAGCAGAACAAAAAGCCAAAGAGCAAAAAGCTATTGATCAAGCGAATCAATTTGCGGCTTTGTTTGGACCGGCGGGTACGAATGAAGGAGCCAATGCGCAGGATGCGGGATCTAGCTCTTCTTCGACGCAAGGCGATCCTGGTGGAAAGGAGGATGGTAGCATGGATGACCGCAATTGGACTTTGGCTGGGCGTAGTTGTGTCAATCTTCCAAAACCATCATCGGATTTTTCAGAGTCAGGAAGAGTGGTGGTCAACATAATGGTAGATAAACAGGGAATTGTTACAACTGCTACCATTGGTGATGGTACCACTATATCGGATCGTGCAACACAACAATTGGCGCTACAAGCTGCTAAACAAGCAAAATTTACTGAAGGAAATACGACCCAATGGGGTACTATTATCTATACTTTCATATTAAACTAACTATAATTATGAACTACATTTTTTTAGACAACGGATTTGAAGAAATTGAGGCGATCACCACAATAGATCTTCTTCGACGTGCGAATGTTGCATTGACAACTGTTTCTGTTTCTGGTCAAGAAATTGTTTTAGGCGCGCATAATATCCCAGTGAAAGCTGATGTTCTGTTTTCCGATGTAGATTTCTCTGATGCAGATATGCTCATCTTACCAGGTGGAGCGACAAATTTAATAGAATGTCAACCTTTGTGCGAATTGTTAGTATCTCACAATCAACAAGATAAACTTATTTCTGCTATTTGTGCAGCTCCTTCTGTGTTGGGACGATTAGGCATCTTGCAGGGTAAGCAAGCTACTTGTTATCCTGGTTTTGAGGAGTATCTAGGTGAGAGTTATATCGATGGACTTGTTGTAGAATCTAAGAACATCATTACGGCAAAAGGACCTGGATTAAGTAGTGATTTTGCTTTTTGTATTATTGAGAAGCTGGTAGGCAGTGAAGTCGCAGATCAAGTGTATGACGCTGCGCAATATTAATTTGATTACTAATTTAAAATTTTAAAATATGAAAAAATATATACTATCTTTCTTGGCACTTTGTTTGGCAGTGTCTATCTCGGCTCAAGATGTAGAGCAAGTTCCTTCTCCTTGGTCTTGTACGGGTGTTGTAGGATTGAATGCTAGTGCAACTGGTCTTGTTAACTGGGCTGCTGGTGGTAACAATAATGTGAACGGTGTTGCTTTTGGTAAGGTGCGCCTCCTTTATTCGGATGACAATCTTTCTTGGGAGTCCAACCTTAATCTTGAATACGGACTTTCATATATTGACCAAAAAAATGATGCTTTCCAAAAATCAAGCGACGTGATTGATTTCAATACCAAATTAGGTTGGCAATTCCATAAAGCATGGTATCTTACTGCTTCTGCGGGCTTCAAGAGCCAGTTTGCTTTTGGTCGTGCATACGATGGTACAGAAGCGGCTGATCCTATTATTTCTAAATTCCTATCTCCTTCATACACAGATATTTCTGTCGGTATTGATTGGAAACCTAATTCCATTTTCTCTCTTTATCTATCTCCAGTAGCTGGTAAAATCACTACTGCTTATGTAGGTGATGCACTTGAAAATGCCAATCCTGGTTTGCGTCAACAGATGCAAGATAAGTATGCTACTTGGACATATAGCAAAGAAGCAAATGCTGATGGAACTTATGATAAGATATACAAAAGCTATAAGGCTGAACTTGGTCTCTCTTTCAAGGGTGGTATCAACTATGCATACAAAGATCTAAAGATAATCACAACTTTGGGTCTCTTTACTCCATATGCTTGGGATAAAACTGAAATTCCTGATGCAAATGGTGATTTAGTATATCGTGATAATAATCGTCGTTTTGGAAACTTTGATGTGGATTGGGATACTGCTATTTCTTATCAATTCCTTAAATGTCTTAACGTAACCCTTTCTACTTCTCTTAAATATTATAATGGCGTAAAGATTGCGAATACCGAAGGTATTGCGGCTGAACGTGTTCAATTTAAAGGAATTCTTGGTTTGGGAGTTGGGTATAGTTTCTAATACCTTGATATACTATGGAGACCTTGGTGCTATTAGAACAAAATGTTCAACAGTTGTTGGAACAATATCAGCAACTTAAGCAACAATTGGCTTCATTAGAAGAGGAAAATCTGCGTCAACGTGAGGAAATAATAGCTTCTCATGCTGAATATCAAAAACTCAAACAAGAATACAATAAATTGCATACGGCACATACTATCCTTTTAGGTAAGGATGCAACTGATGAGGATCGTATTAAGGCAAAGCAAAGAATTACGAATATAATTTTGCAGGTCGATAAAGCTATTGAATCGCTAACGCAATGACAGATCAACGCAAACAACATATTACCTTACGTCTTGATGCGCATCAGGTTTCGATAAATGTTCCAGCACATCAAGAGCATTTGTATCGATTGGCGGCGAAAGCTTTAAATGAAAAGTATCATCATTATCAGAGAAAAATGCAAACAAGTTCTGCTGAGCAACTTTGGGTTTATGTTGCTTTAGATATGGCAGTAAACTTGCAGGCAGAATCTCATGTGAATCGTATGCAGCCAATTGAGGAAAAAATAAAAGAACTAAATAATATAATTTTACAACAACTTAATAAAGATTAATGATTATGGATATCAATATCATTTTACCAGTGATAGCCGCTATTATAGGTTTGTTATTAGGAGCAATTGTTTGCTATTTAATATTCCGATACTCTGCGGCTAGTGTGCTGCGAAAAGCAGAAGAAGATGCAGAGTTGCTTAAGAAGAATAAAATAATTGAAGCAAAAGAGAAGTTTATTGCCTTAAAACTTGAGCATGAAAATCAGGTGCGTCAAGCCGAGCAAAAGCTTCATCAGCAAGAACAACGTCACCAACAACGTGAGCAACAACTTAATCAAAAACAAGGTGAAGTTCAACGTGCACAAAACGAAATTAATCAACATCGTCAACAATTAGATAACCAACAGAAGGCGATCGAACATAAAGCGCAAGAAATTGAACGTCTCCAACAGAAAGCAGCCCAACAACTTGAGCAAATTTCAGGATTGTCAGCTGAAGAAGCCAAAAAACAACTCATTGATGCAATGCGTGATGAGGCTAAAACAGCAGCCATGGCATATGTTAACGATACTATGGATGAGGCGCGTTTGACTGCAAACAAAGAGGCTAAAAAAATTATCATTCAATCCATCCAACGAATTGCTTCTGAAACTACAGTTGAAAATGCTGTTACTGTCTTTCATATTGATAATGACGAAGTTAAAGGTCGTATTATTGGTCGTGAGGGACGCAATATTAGAGCGCTTGAGGCTGCTACTGGTGTTGAGATCGTTGTAGATGATACTCCAGAGGCTATTACTTTGTCTGCTTTTGATCCAGTTCGTCGCGAGATAGCTCGTTTGTCGCTCCATCAACTCGTTCAGGATGGACGCATACACCCTGCTCGAATTGAAGAGGTTGTAGCTAAAGTTACTAAACAAGTTGAGGAAGAAATCATTGAGACAGGTAAGCGTACTGCTATTGATCTTGGTATTCACGGGTTACATCCTGAACTGATTCGTCTCGTGGGTAAGATGAAATATCGTTCAAGTTATGGACAAAATCTTTTAATGCACGCACGCGAGACTGCTAATCTATCTGCGGCTATGGCTGCAGAACTTGGTCTTAATGTCAAAAAGGCACGTCGTGCTGGTTTGTTGCATGATATTGGTAAAGTGAGCGATGAAGATATGGAGATGCCACACGCACAATTGGGTATGAAACTTTGCGAAAAGTACGGAGAGAAACCTGATATCTGTAATGCGGTAGGTGCTCACCATGATGAGATGGAAATGGAGTCAATCATTGCTCCTATTGTACAAGCTTGCGATGCTATATCTGGTGCTCGACCAGGCGCACGTCGAGAAATTGTAGAGGCATATACAAAACGTCTTAATGATCTTGAGCAAATTGCCCTTTCTTATCCAGGTGTAACCAAAACCTTCGCTCTTCAGGCTGGACGCGAACTTCGTGTTATTGTGGGTGCTGATAAGATCAGCGATAAAGAGACAGAACTCCTCTCATTTGATATTGCTAAACGTATACAAGATGAGATGACCTATCCTGGTCAAATTCGTATTACTGTTATCCGTGAAACAAGAGCTGTTTCATACGCTAAGTAATCAAATTTATATATATCAATTAAAATGGCTACTCATATGAGTGGCCATTTTAATTTTATCTCTATATTGTTAATTATTGTTAAAGCTTTGTCATTTTATTTCAATTTGGTACTTGTTAACCCATACGCTACCTATACCGAAGGGATACGCTCGATGCAATTTATAGATAAAGGATAACTTTTTAATGTTTTTTGTATTTCACGCGCGCACGCGCGTACTTAATATTATATTAGGAGAGTTAAACCAAACTTTATTTAAGTGAATGAAGAGCGAATTATTTTGAATAAAATAGTATGAAAAAAGCCGATATTGATAATCAGTGACTTATAGAGAAAATACAAAAAAAGATGAAAAAACTTTCCAAAATATTTGGTCGGTTAAGAAAAAAGCAGTACCTTTGCAGCCGATTTCGCGATAAACGCAAGTGAGCGGGTAGAAACGACGAAAGGTGCTGAAAAATCGTAATGCTGAAAATCAGCTACTTACGAAGAAAATGCATAAAATGTTGAAAAAAGTTGCTTAAAAATTTGGTCAGTCCAAATAAAAGCAGTACCTTTGCAGCCGATTTCGCAACTAACGCGAGTGAGCGGTCAAAAATGACGAAATCAGTAGTGATCTTTGAAAGT
>JAEIGA010004947.1_pt1 | contig 20462 bp, 13 predicted proteins | sample 9270691 | NCBI WGS metagenome assembly JAEIGA01 (sample SAMN17057246, study PRJNA624740) | gut metagenome | biome: biome; isolation source: fecal sample | host: Bos grunniens | place: China: Xizang | collected 2019 | reverse complement strand
GTAGATGTAAGCCTCGTTACCATTTTCATAGTAAACTTTGCTATTGTCGTTTCCTTTAAAGTAGTGATTCCACAACTGATCCAATTTTCCTTGAACTTCAGCGTCAGATTTTCCTAAGTAATCTTGGAATACACGAGGATATACACCGGTGTAGTATGCACCTTTGTAATTAGCCTCTGCTCCGGTTCCGCAATCAGGTCCAAAGTAAGCACCATCTTCAGAGAAGTAAGCTCCACTTCCTGAAGCTGATGGAGTAGAAGGAGTTGAAGGAGTAGAAGGCTCTTCTTCTTCAGGAGCAGTTCCCTCTTCATAGAACTTGATGTAATCCAAGTTGTTGTAATCAGAAGCGAAAGCCACTTTCAAAATATGTTCTCCGGCAGGGAGTGTCACAGAACCTGTCAACTTAACGTAAGTATCCCAATCCTCACTTCCTGCACCAGCGCCAGAAACAGAACCTACTTTACTATCATCTATGAATAGATCGATTTCTATATCGGTGTTACCATTAGAAGCGAAAGCTTCTACATCGTATTTTCCTGCTTTTTCAACATTTACAGTATAGGTCAACCATTCGCTTGAAGTTGTGTATCCAACAGCATAACCGCCATTAGCAGCAACAACGTCAACACCATCCTTACGATATTCACCACCTTCGTTGGTGTTGTCACTATCTTTGTAACCGAAACCATTTCCACCTTTATCATAGTTTTCAGCCTCTACAGTACCAGGGATTTTGATAGCACCATCGTATGGACCTTGAGGTTCAGAAGGTTCAGCAGGACCTCCGGCAGCACCGGTTTGCCCGTCCCAAGACATGGTTGCGTATGTATATTCGATAGAACCTTGTCCGCCACCAACTTCACAAAGAATCTTACAGTCGTAGATTCCACCCATCTGGATACCCAATCTCTCCCAGTTCTTGAAGTGTTCAGTAACGTTGATTGTACCACAAGTTTGGTAAGAAGATCTCTGAGCAAAAACTTGAGTAAAAGTAGTGTTACCTTCGATAGAAGGAGCATTCACTCTTGTTCCCTTTTTAAGAGTATAAGTAACGCCGTCAACTTGGTAAGTTCCAATTGTTTGAGCGTTGTAGTACATACCACCTCCGTTAGGAGTAAATGAGTCATCAACGATATAGTATTCAATCAATGGACTCTTTGTCCAACCATAAATACCGATGTAAGAGTAGCTACCGCCACCATTACCAGATTTTTTGTAGTTGTAGGCAGCAGTGATTTCACCCAAGTCTGTGTATTTTTTTGTAGCCGCACCATCATAGTAACCCACGCGAGCAAGGAAGTCACCGGAGTTATTCCAATCAGCTTTGAATGCGCAATCAGCGTCACCGCCAAAGTAAGTCATTGAACCAGAGTTTCCATCACGCCAAATCTCATAGTTATATCCATTACCAATATCCTTGATGCCGTTACCAGTGACTTTGGTACCACCTGAATAGGAAGTCGTTTTTGAACAAGGATCAGTTACAGTAGTTGTGTTACCACCTGTATTTCCTCCAGTATTTCCACCTGTATTACCACCAGTATTACCGCCGGTGTTACCACCAGTGTTACCACCGGTAGAACCTTCTTTAACGATTTCAACAGTAGCGTATGTGAAATCCACATATCCTTGTCCACCTCCGGACTCAGCCAAGATTTGAGCTTCCATAAGTTGACCAAGGCTCAATCCTAACTTTTGCCATTGACGGAAGTGTTCAGAAATACTGATTGTACCGCATTGACGACGAGTTTTACGAATACTAAAAATCTGAGTAAATGTTGAGTTACCCCATTTAGAAGCTCCGGTACGAGTACCAGACCACACTTCATATTGGTCTCCATCTACAGTGATTGTTCCTTTGTGGCTACCCATGTAAGAACCTCCCGGATTACCACGATCGTGCAACCAGTCATCAACAATGTAATATTCAATTTGAGGATTATCCATCCATCCATATATTCCTATGTACGAATAGGTTCCTCCATCATTTCCACTTTTTTCGTATGCATAGTTGGCAACCAAGTCACCTCCGATATTGTTCCATGCTGGTTTGTTGAATGTTTTTCCAACACGACCAAGGAAGTCTCCTGCGTTGTTCCATTCTGCTCTAAAACAAGCGTCTTTTGGATATAGAGTCAATGAACCTCCATTCCCATCACGCCAAATTTCGTATTGATAACCTGTACTTGTGTTACCTGTTTTGTTTTGATTATTAATAGTTGTACCCCCACTTAACTTTGTTTTTTGAGAGCACGGATCTGTCTGTGCAAATATATTGCAAACAGAAAATAATAGACAAGTAAAAATAGTAGCTATTCTTACGCCTAAGTGCATTTTGATTAATTTCTTTTCCATTTTATTGGTATTTGATGTTGATAAAAGTGTAATTTATACTTATTTAAATAATGGTCTAAATTTTAAACATTTAGCTGACGACTTATTACGATTATGATTAAATCCTCCTTTCTAAAGTGTTTTAAATGGTTTTTATTATTTTGAAAGTGCTACTCTTTTGTTATTTGTGGATTTTTATTTCGAACTTCATCGTTCTCAGAATTGTTTGTCTTTCTTTAATATGTTTTTCTAACGATGCTTTTCTATGGTATTTCTCTACAATATTCAAAAGCCTAATAACAGTTTCGCTGCAAATTTAATTATTAAAATTTAACTTGCAACACTTTTTATGAAAATTTTTTATTTTCTTCTTTTTGATTTTACTTCCTTCGTAGAATAGAATTTAGGTGTGTTCTATAAATTAATTTCCTGGAATTTTTGAATTTATTTCGATTAGTTGCCGAGAGGAAGAGTGGAGGTAGTGTGACTATAGTGAACGACTGACAAACATTAATTTGCCGAATGAAATCAAAAGTTTCAAATAGTTTGTCAATTCATATTTATACTTTTTAATTTTAGACAGGTGAATTTATAGAACTCACCTAAAGTTGTTATTTCTAATGAATCTTTCTGTTTAATTCTGTAAATATAGTTTATGCTTCTAATGAAAAGTTAATGGTTGACACAAAAAAAAGAGACGCAAACTGCGTCTCTTTTAACTTGCTTTAATTTTGCAATTATTCTTTAACTGCGAACAAGGTTTCTTTTGCACCATTGTCAGACAATGTTTGATTCTTAGTTCCGCTAGTGATTGTGCAAACTGTTTTGTCTGCTCTGTTAGCACCCAAAAGAACGAAGATAACTTGGTCTGCAGCAGCATCAGCAACAGCTTTCTTTGCTCCGATGATGTTTCCTTCTTCACCTACCATAGCGTAAGAGTTTCCTGCATCGCTCAAAGTGATTTCGTGCTTTCTGTCTCCTGTAGCTTTGCAAGTAATTTCGAAAGTTACGCTATTTTCGCTAACGTTAACGTCTGTTACTTTGAATTTACCAGAGTAGTTTTCTCCATCAGCATTAACAACACCACTAGAGAAATCGAAAGTTTGACCAATGTTCTTTTCTGTAAGATTCAACTCAGGCAATTGTTGCTCATTAACGTTAGTTTCTGATTTTTCGTCAGTAGTTTCACAAGAAGTGAAAGAAAGGGCAGTAGCCAAAGCAGCAAACATAACTGCAACATTAAATAACTTTTTCATTTTTTTTCTACTATTATTTAGTTAAACATAAAATTTATATTCGTCTATACTTGCGTATCTACATTGCAAATATAATAAATTTTGGAATTATGCAATATTTTTCCTTTAAAAAAAACGCTGATTGTCGAAAAAAAGCTTCTTTCTCTCTATGAAAGCCCGTTTTTTATTGACTTAGGCGTTTTTTTTAATTGAAATGTTCCATTATTCTTCGCTATCGTCCTCTTTCATGTTATGGAAGACGTTTTGAATATCGTCATCTTCCTCCATTTTGTCCAATAGTTTGATAAAAGTCTCTTTTTGTTCGTCTGAAAGTTCCTTTGTATCATTTGGAGCGTAAATGAACTCAACGTCCTTGATTTCAATGTTTCTTTCTTCCAAGTAAGCTTGGATCTTAGAATTGGATTCAAATGCTCCGTAGATGATGATTTCATTGCTTTCTTCATCAAAAAACACCTCGTCTACATCAAAATCAATTAACTCTAATTCTAACTCCTCTACATCCATTCCTTCCGCTGCTGCAATCTTGAAGATGCACTTGTGTTCAAAGATGAATGACAAACTTCCTGAGGTTCCTAAACTTCCTCCGTGCTTGTTAAAGTAGGAACGAACATTGGATACTGTACGGGTATTGTTATCTGTTGCAGCAACAACCAATACGGCAACACCACCGGGACCATATCCTTCGTAGATAATCTCTTTGTAGTCAGCAGTATCTTTGTCTAATGCTTTTTTGATAGCTCTCTCTACGCTATCTTTTGGCATACTCTCTGCCTTTGCTTTTTGAAGCAACATACGAAGTCTAGAGTTTGAAGAGGGATCCGCTCCGTTTGCTTTCACGCAGATAGTAATCTCTTTTGATATGCGAGTAAATGCCTTAGAAAGACGGGCATTTCTGGCAAAAATTCTTGCTTTTCTATATTCAAAAGCTCTTCCCATGATTTTATATTTTTAAATGATTTTCCTTTTTTGCAAAGATAATATATAAATGTGAGATATAGGACTTTTTTTTATTTGTTTTTTTTGACGATGATTTTCGTTACATTTATCATCTCTTCAATATTCTGCAAAAGAAAGACGATATTCCATGATTTGAAAGTTCAAATCTGAAATATCGTCTAACATTTATTTGATTTTTAGGTAATTACCTTGAAAGATTATTCAGCAACTACTTCAAAGTTGATTTCAGCAGAAACCTCTTTATGAAGTTTAACGATAGCTTTATAAGTACCCAATTCTTTTACGTTATCATTGATAACGATTGTTTTTCTGTCAATTTCAAAACCTTTTTTAGCCAATGCTTCTGCCAACTGAATATTGTTTACAGAACCAAAGATTGTACCTGTAGCACTTGTTTTTGCACCGATAGTCAATGAAATACCATTGATCTTTGCAGCCAATTCTTCAGCATCTGCTTTGATCTTAGCCAATTTATGAGCGCGTTGCTTCAAGTTTTCTGCTAACACTTTCTTTGCAGAAGGAGTAGCTAAAATTGCTTTACCTTGAGGGATTAGAAAGTTACGTCCGTAACCATTCTTTACTGATACGACATCATCTTTGTATCCCAAATTTTGAACATCTTCTAATAATATGATTTCCATTATTTAAGCCCTCCTTATTTTATTTCATCAAATCGGTTACAAATGGAAGCAATGCCAAGTGGCGTGCTCTCTTAACTGCTTGAGCGACTTTTCTTTGGTATTTCAAAGAAGTACCAGTAAGTCTGCGAGGTAAAATTTTACCTTGTTCGTTCAAGAATTTTTTCAAAAATTCAGGATCTTTGTAATCGATATATTTGATACCGCTCTTTTTGAAACGGCAATATTTTTTTCTTTTAACTTCTACTGATGGAGGAGTTAAATATCTGATTTCTGATGAATTTTGTGTTGCCATTTTTAAGCCTCCTTATTTGATTTTAAATTTCTTCTCTTAATAGCGTATTCTACCGCATATTTGTCTAACTTAGTTGTTAAGAAACGAATCACTTTTTCGTCACGACGGAATTGTGTTTCCAATGTGTTGATAGTGGTTGGTTCTGCTTCAAACTCCAACAAGCAATAGAAGCCTGTTGACTTTCCTTCGATAGGGTACGCTAATTTGCGAAGGCCCCAATTCTCCTCGTTTGCGATTTTAGCACCGCAATTCGCAAGAATTCCTTTGAATTTTTCAACCGTTTCCTTCATCTGATTGTCAGACAAAACGGGAGTCAAGATGAAAACGGTTTCGTACTGATTTAACATAATTGATTAATTTTTAAATTTTTAATTATTTTTCCCAAAATTTGGGTTTGCAAAGATACATACTATTTTTTTGAAAATCAAATATTTTTTTGAATTTATCTAAAAACGTAACTAAATCCGAATGATAATTGTTCTTGAATCTGGATTTTAGCATCTTCGTTCTTTGGTGTATTATCAAAGCGCATTATTAATGATAATCGGGTGCTTAAATATCTATTTATAATGAATTTCCCTACAATTTCCCAATCTAATTCAATGTTTTTACAATTGTATGTACTGAAAAATTCAAAATCGGTGGTAACAACTATCTCTCGTGTGAATTTCCAATTTAAATTGGCTTGCAACATGTAGCCCGGATAGTGTGCACACTTTTTTGTACTATCTATACCCACAGATAGTGGATCTATTCTTTCATCGGGTAAAAAGATAACTTTGTAGGCCACCGGTGCAATACGAACATTGGTTCTTGCTGAGTGTCGATAATCTATACCTAAGCTCAAAAAGATTCGAGTTGGTGAGAGAAAAGCGGTGACCACTTCGTTAGAGTTTGTTCCTTTGTATCCGGTGAACATAGAGGTGTTAAAATCTACTCCGGCACTATAGTACCATTTGCTTCCTTCCTTAATTTGATATCCGAACAATGAAGAAATCTTAAATACGTCATTGTTTACTCGAAATGCTCTAATTGAGTCTTCTGTTGTATTGTAGATTCCTATCTTAATATCGAAATCGTTGTCCCAAAGTATTCTGTTTTTGTTAAAGCTGATATTATAGTCGAACATAGCCAAGAATGTTGCATTGGCACTTCCTCCTTTATACCAGTTTTTGGTTACGTAATATTGTGATAGTTGAACAGCCAGATTTCCTTTAAATTTCCATGGAGATGACTCTTTTTTATTCATCAGTTGAGATATTTTTCTAAACTCGGGCTTGGTTCGTTCTTCCTCAATTCCGGTTATAAAGAGAGGGGTGTTTTCAACATCAATATCATCAGTTGTCTTATCTTGGTAGGGTTGTAATCCATAAAAATCAATCAAGTCGGGTCGTTCGATTGATAGTTTGTAATTGCTTCTTCGTTCAATCTTTTTCCACCAAAGTTTTTCTTGGTATTTTTTATCCAAGAAGATTTTCGTCACTTCGTTTTTTTTTAGGTACGAGAGTTCCGGGTTTGGGAAATGGGGTAAAAAATCTTTGGTTTTGATTGAGTCGAAAATAATGTAAAGTCGAGACTTTTCAGAAAATGATACCGAGTCTGTATTTTCTTCGCTATGGGATAAATCTTGAGCGGATGCACTTATTCCAATTTGAATAAATGCATAGACAAGAATCCATATTAGCGATTTCATCTTCATTTTTTTTAGTTTTTTTTACTCCCTGGCTACTTCCCGCACTTTATGGGTCTAGTTTTGCAAAGATAGGTTATTTTTTTTAGGCAACTTCTATAAATTAGGAATTTTAATTTTTTCATCTCGACCTAATTTGTAGAACTTACCTTAATCTTTTTCTCTGAAACGTTTAATAATGTTGTATGCCACGTAAATTCCCATCTCTCCGGCTTTGCTTAAGTCGTTGATCCCGGACACATTATCTCCAATACGTATTTTGCAAAGTCCTCTATTGAAATAGGCTTCTGCAAAGTCGTTATTCAGCTCTATGGCTTTACTATAATTGGCAATTGCATTTCGATAATCGTTTAATGACGCCAATGTATTTCCTCTGTTATACCATGCGTAAGGGAAGTTGGATTTAAGTTTTATCGATTGGTCGAACTCTTTTACGATCAACTCTTTTTCTATTTGTTCTTTTGTATTGTTTTTTTCATCCTCCGTCAACTCATTTACTTCGTATTCATGGTTATACTCCCATCTTTTTTTTCGGAGAGTTGCCAAGGTATAATAATAGATCCAATTATTTTCTCCGTTGTCGATTTGAATGGCTTTTTGACAATCTTCAATTGCACTATCATAGTCTGAAATAGCATCAAAATGAAGTGCTCTGTTAAAGTAGAGTTCGCTACTCTTGTTTATCTCTATTTCTGCTGTTAGTTTCTCAATCGTCTGAAAATGATTGTCAAATTTTTGGGTTTCGATTTTATTGTTTTTACTCACTAAATAGAGTTGTTGGTCAATCTTTTTTTGTTGATGCCACAAATCCAACTCGTGGTTATAGTGTATAGGTTTGTTTATCTCGGTTTTTTGAGTCGGATAGAATGATAAGAGAATATCTTGTTCCATCTCGATATGAAAATTTACATTTTGGATGCGTCCTCTTGATTCTCCTTTGTAGGTGAGTCGTCTTTTTTGTTCTTCTTTGCTTGCAACAGCCAATTTATTGTGTTTATGTAAGTCTGATTCTGAACTTTCCCGTGTTGAACGTTCATTGCTTTTTTTTGCAATTTCCTCCTTTGTAAGAACTTTTTTTTCAATTAACATTCCTGTGTTGTAATCTTTTTCGGCACCTTTTTTATCAAAAAGTTTACTTTTGGCATCTGCGCGTAGGTAGTATGCGGGAAAGAAATGAGGATGTTTTTTCAAGATCGTATTCAAATCTGCGATGGCTCCTTCTAATTCTCCGATTTTGTTTCTTAAAATAGCGCGGTTGTAGATTGCGAAATCATTGTCCGGTTCAAATTCAATCACTCGTTCGAAGTCTTCAATTGCTCTGTTATCGTCTCCGATTTGAGCTCGCAATATTCCTCTGTTGTAATATGCTAATATGTTGTTGGGATCGAGATGAACAACGTGGTTATAGTCATCCATCGCTCCTCGAATATTTTGGAGTTGGTATCGAATTAAACCTCTGTTAATGTAGAAATTGGATTTATAGGGTTCGAGTCGAATTGCTTCGTCAATTAATTTTCCTGCTTCTTCATAATTTTCAAGTTCGTAAAGCAGAGTAGCTTTGGCAGAGAGTCCGTCGGCATAAAACTTATCCAATTCGATGGTTTTATTAAAATCGTTTAGGGCGGAGAGGGTATCTTCATTGGCAAAAAAAGAGTACCCTCGACCTAAATAGGCCTCTTTGTATCGAGGATATTTCTTGATGCAATGGGCAAAATAATCGATCGCATTTTTATAATCTTTATTTTGTATGGCAGCTTGTGCTTTGCATATCAAAAGGGCCTTGTTTTCAGGAGCGAATTCTAACCCTTTGTCAAAATCTTCAATTGCTTCTTTGTATTTGTTTAAGTTGATGCGTGCAATTCCTCTACAACGGTAGGCTTCAATTAGGAACGGATTCCTACTAAGAGCCTCATTGCAGTCAGCTTCGGAACCGCTATAATCTTCTAAACTTATTTTGGCAATTCCTCGATAAAAATAGGGCTCTGCCATGTGAGGTTTAATGCGAATTACTTGATTAAAGTATTGCATGGCTAAAACGTAATCTTCAAAATAGAGCGCGTTCCGACCAATGGCAAGCACCCGGTTGGTATTAATCTGTGCTTGAATAGAGGTGGAAAAGAGTGATAGAATTATAAGTATGTATATTTTTTTTAATCTCATTTTAATAATTTGAATGTGGTGATAACCGGATTATGGTCTGAATTTTCAAACCCTAAGTCAAGACATCTGATTGCATCGATTTTTATATTGGGTGAAACAATAAAAAAATCGATGCAATAGACTTTAGTACCCTCTTTTTGATAGGTTGTTGCCGTTGACCGATTTGATGGGACCTGAGAATCATAGATAATTTGCCAATCTTTATTAAAGGCATCATTAGGCATAGAAATTGCGTTCTCAATGTCGTACAGACCCTTAAAATCATCTTTTGTAAAAGTTATTGGAGCTAAATTAAAATCGCCTCCCAATATAACATAGTTTCCGTTATTATACTCTCTTTGCATATATTCCCTCAAGAAAGCTAATTCTGATTTGGGTAGATTCCCGGTCCCATCAAAAGCTGAATTATGGGTGTTTATCAAAATAAGTTTTTTGTTGTTGGATGTAGCAATTTCGTAAGTAATAAAACAACGATCCAGCATAAATATCTTCAAGGGCCATGAAAAATTGAACGGGAAAGTGTGTCTTTGACTCAACATCGCTTTTGTTTTTGAAAACGTTGCCAATCCTGCTTCAACTTTTCCCATTGGCTGGGAGAGCGGACTTGGAACAAATAGAACTTTGTAATTGGTCGCGTAGGAAGTGTGGTAGTTTGGCAGGCCCTTTTTTAAGTACTCTAATTCATTCATGTTGTAACTTCTTTTTGAGTCAACATCAATCTCTTGTAAGAAAATAAAATCTGCATCGTTATGATTTTGTAAGACCGAAAGTATCGCGTTTAAATTCTCTTCAACTTTGGATTGCATAGGGCGCACCATTTTGCCTCCATCGTAAAAGAAATCCATCTCTTTATTTAATCCTGCATAACCGATATTCCAAGAGAGTAATTTAAAGGATAGGTTAACGTCTAAAAGCTCCACATTTTCTGATTTAGAAATAGTTTCTACCTTTTCAGGTTGATAATCTTTTAAAGTAAAAATCAACAAGAAAAGTGAAACTAGAATAGCTATAATCAAAAGTACGATACCCATTAGTATTCCCAATTTTTTAACAAAGGAACGACTCATATCTTTATTTATTGTTATCGGTGTTCAAAATCAATAAAATTTCAAAAGATGTCAATTGTAGAAAGTTTTAACCAAAGAGGTTTTTAAAAGCCTCTTCCACTTTTTGGGCAAAGATAATTTCAATGTTGAATTTTTTTGTATCAATATGCTTAAAATCCGGAATGATAATTTTTTTAAACCCTAATTTCTCGGCTTCAGAAATCCTTTGCTCAATTCTGTTTACCGGTCTGATTTCTCCGGATAGACCTATCTCGCCGGTTAAACAACATTTGTTATCAATCGCTATATCCATATTGGAAGATAATACAGCACAAATAATTGCGAGATCAAGAGCCGGGTCGTTGATACGTAATCCTCCGGCAATATTGAGGTAAACATCTTTTTGAGCTAATTTAAATCCTATTCGTTTCTCCAAAACCGCTAACAGCATATTAAGACGACGAATGTCAAATCCGGTTGCTGAGCGTTGTGGTGTTCCGTAGGCAGCAGTACTGACAAGCGATTGAACCTCAATCAAAAATGGACGTACCCCCTCTATGGCAACCCCAACAGCTGTTCCACTTAAACCATTGTGATTATCACTTAACAGAAGTTCAGAGGGATTGTTTACCTCTCTAAGTCCATTTTGTCGCATTTCGTAGATCCCCAATTCTGCAGTATTCCCAAACCTGTTTTTTATAGAGCGTAAAATACGATACATGTAATGTTGGTCGCCTTCAAATTGCAGAACGGTATCAACAATGTGTTCTAAAACCTTAGGTCCTGCAATATGACCATCTTTGTTGATATGACCAATTAATATAACCGGAACGCCACTCTCTTTGGCAAATTTCAGAATAGCAGCAGAACATTCTCTAACTTGAGTTACACTGCCAGGAGAGGATTCTGCCATTTCTGTACTAATGGTTTGAATCGAATCGATGATAACCAATTCCGGATTAATATTTTTAATATGAACAAATATTTGTTCCAAGGATGTTTCGCTGACGATGAAACAGTTGGGGTTTGGAGTGTCGGTTAGTCTGTCTGCTCTAAGTTTTAATTGTCGAGTACTCTCTTCTCCCGAAACATAAAGCGTCCGTTTATTTCTACAATTTAAAACAATTTGTAAAATAAGTGTTGATTTTCCTATCCCGGGTTCTCCTCCAATTAAAGTGAGTGAGCCGGGAACGATTCCACCCCCTAAAACACGGTTGAATTCATTATCACCGGAGTCATTTCTAACTTCATCTGAAATTTCAACATCATCGATGCAGATGGGTTTATTGGTTGTTTGATTTGGAAGGAACGAATTTTTTCCACTGTTGTCTTTACGAACAATCTCTTCAACGTAGGTGTTCCATTCTCCACAAGCCGGACATTTTCCTACCCATTTGGCAGCTTCAGCTCCGCAGTTTTGACAGACATATACCGATTTGTTTTTTGCCATTTCCCCTCTCTTTACAAAATATTATCTATAAGTAACTTCTATAAATTACGATAAATAAATTTTAAACTTCTAAATCCGTTTTGTCTGCTTTTGAATTCATTTTATTCATGCAGTTACGATGCTCGCATCACTCCTTTATAAATTGAGAGAACTTAAACAAAATGCCATTCAAAATCATTTCGACCGGATTTATTAAAAATTACTTATAGGTAATGGTAGCTTTGTCGCTTTTAACCTCAAGTTTTACTGTCCTTCCGAAATAAGTGGCAAGGTTCTCTTTGTCATGCCCCATATTAATACCATAAAGCACAGGAATGTCAAGACTTTCCAATTTTTCTTTTATAATTTCGTTCAAAGGAAGGTCTGAACCTTGTGTCATAGAGGTGAAACTTCCTACGATTACACCCTTCAGACAATCCAACTTTCCACTTAATTTTAAGTTGGTTAACATTCTGTCTATATGGTAGTTGCTTTCATTGGTGTCCTCGATAAATAAGATGGCATTTTTTGTGTTTAGGTCAAATATTGTTCCTCCTAAACTATAGATGATGGATAAATTTCCTCCAATCAACCGACCTTCTCCACTTCCTGCAATACAATTAGAATTAGTAGAGATAGCATGACTTTCCAACTCACCGAACAAAGCCTTTCTAAGAGACTCTACACTGGCAGAGTGGCTTAATTTATAGGCCATAGGTCCATGAATTGTTTCTACTCCTAAATTATTTACAGCAGAGTGTACAGCAGTGACATCGCTATATCCGACAATCCATTTTGGGTTTTCTAAAAACTTTTCAAAATCGATGTAAGGAAGTACTTGCGCTGCACCATATCCTCCACGTGCGGAAATCAAAGCTTTGATATTGGGATTATCCAATAATTTTTGAAATCCGTTGATTCTATCGTGTAATTCTCCGGCATATCGACCATTTTCGAGGTAAAGATTATCTGCTTCAATTACATTTAATCCCCAATTTTTTAAAACAGAAATACCATTCTTTAAATCACTTTTTGATACTCCATTTGATATAGCAAAAATAGCAACCGTATCTCCTTTTTTTAGGTAAGATGGTCGAATGTCTTGAGTAATCTCCTCTTGGTCTGTGATAAAGAATTTACCATCGTAATAGTATTCATTGGAGTAATATTCATTGGTAATGTATTCGTTTGTGATGTATTCTTTATTACAAGAACTTAACGAAAGTAAAATCAATCCAATGTTTAATAGGTAAAGTAAACTTTTTCTCATATTTAGTTCTATTTAAAAATTTGTCCATTAATTATTTTGTTTTATGCCGAACTATCTGTTGCAGCTCTAAATCGTAAGATTAGGTCAAAGGTAAAAATATTTTTTTTATTTACGAGAGTTCTTGATAATTAATGATTACAAAATTTAAATAAAAATTGATAAGAGAGGTTAAACAGAATAAAAAATAGTGTATCTTTGTTATTATGAGAGAGTGATTTTAGGTCTCACCAAAACTTCATGAATATTATGGCAAAAGAAAAGAATAAGAATAAAGGAAAAGAGAAGAAAAGCGGGAAAAAGAAAGCCAATTCTGCAGGTACTTTGACGAAAAAAGAGTTGGTGAAGCGGGTGGTTCACTTTTTTCAAGTTAATCCATCTCAACTTGTTAATTATAAGCAGGTAGCGTTTGATGTCGGAGCAAAATCAACTTCAGAGAAACAGTTGTTGATGCAATTGTTGGAGGACTTGGTTTTGCAAGAGTTTTTGGTTGAGCCGACGAGAGGTAAATATCGTTTAGATACACGCTCTGGTTCAATTGTAGGGACATTGGAGCGTAGAGCAGGAGGAAAAGTTTATTTGGTGCCGGAAGATGGAAGTGAAGATGTCTTTATCATGGATAAATATATGAATAAAGCCATAGTTGGAGATGTTGTTCGGGTGAGATTATTTGCTCGAAGGCGAGATCAAATGCAAGAGGGACAAGTTTTAGAGGTAATCCAAAGAGGTCATGATACATTTGTTGGAAAAATAGAATCGGTTCAAAATTATGCCTTTTTAGTTGTTGATAATCGTTTGTTAAACAACGATATATTTATTCCTGCAGAAAATTTAAAAGGTGCAAAGAATGGAGATAAGGCAATTGTAAAAATCATTGAATGGTCGGAGCGTGATAGAAATCCGGTAGGAGAGGTGGTAGAAGTTTTGGGTGCGACCGGAGACAATGATGCGGAAATGAATGCGATATTGGTTGAGTTTGGGTTGCCATATTCTTATCCAAAGCATATAGAATCATTAGCTGATGAAATTCCGGAAGAGATTCCTGCGGAAGAGATTGAAAAGAGGGTGGATTGCCGAGATATACCAACGTTTACCATCGACCCTGCTGATGCAAAGGACTTTGATGATGCGTTGTCAATTCGTCGATTGAGCGATAATCTATGGGAGGTAGGTGTTCATATTGCCGATGTGACATACTATGTGAAACAGGGCGATACAATAGATGAGGAGGCTTTTAAACGTGCTACATCCGTTTATTTGGTAGATAGAACGATACCAATGTTGCCGGAAAGACTATCCAACCGGCTGTGTTCGTTGAGGCCAAATGAAGATAAGTGTTGTTTCTCCGTCCTGTTCAAGATGGATGATGCAGCAAATGTTAAGGAGTATCAAATAGTCCACACCATAATCAATTCGGATCGTAGATTTACCTATGAGGAGGCTCAAACTATAATTGAGACGGAAGAAGGGGAGATGAAAGAGGAAATTTTAGCATTAGATAGATTGGCAAAACAGTTGCGTGAAAATCGGTTTATAAAGGGTGCTATTGCGTTTGAACGTACTGAGGTTCGTTTTGAAATTGATGAAAAAGGTAAGCCGTTGAGTGTATATTTCAAAGAGTCAAAGGATGCTAATAAGCTGATAGAAGAGTTTATGTTATTGGCAAACAGAACGGTAGCAGAGCATGTGGGAAAAGTTAAATTAAAGAAAGATAAAGCCAAAACATTTGTATATCGTGTACATGATTTACCTGATCCTGAAAAGTTGGCTAATCTGTCTCAGTTCATTTCTCGATTTGGCTATAAATTAAAAACAAATGGAAAGCAGACGGAGGTGTCGTCATCTATCAATCGTTTGTTAGATCAGGTACAAGGAAAGAGAGAGCAAAATTTGATTGAAACGATTGCAATTCGCTCAATGTCAAAAGCGATATATTCGACGGATAATTTGGGGCATTACGGATTGGCATTTGACTTTTATACCCATTTTACTTCTCCTATACGTCGTTATCCTGATATGATGGTGCATCGTTTATTGGACGAATATGCGTCAGGTGGACGAAGTGTTGATGCTGTGGCGTATGAAGATCTTTGCAAGCATTGTTCAGATCGAGAACAACTGGCAGCTAATGCAGAAAGAGCCTCAATCAAATATAAGCAAGTGGAGTTTATGAGTGATAAAGTCGGGCAAATTTATGATGGTGTTATTTCGGGTATCCAAGAGTGGGGGATTTATGTAGAATTGGAGGAGAATAAATGTGAAGGAATGATTCCGATGAGAGATTTAGATGACGACTATTACACATTTGATGAAAAAAATTATTGCTTAGTTGGTCGAAGAACTCATAATGTATATCGTTTAGGTGATGAAGTGGTGGTTCGTGTTAAAAAGACCAATTTAGAGAAAAAGCAGATGGATTTTGAGTTGATTGAGAAAAAGTGATAGTTTTTTTGTTATATAGGTTGTTCTTCTAAGTGATAAAAATTTTAAAATAGAAAAAATGAAAAAAATAGGAGTTATTTTGCCGTTTTTACTCTTGATGAGTTGTGGCAATGTTGATAATGATTGGAAAGAGATGGGGTTGTTTGGTAAGGTAAAAAGTGTTACGGAACAACAGTATAAAGCCTTTGAAACCGGTGGTAAGATCTTAAGTGGTGAAGGCTATCGTGAAAATGATTTTGATAAGAAGATTGAGTTTAATGAAGATGGTTGGTATTCAAAAATTACGCAATATACGATTTTTGGGGAGTTGTTGGATTATACAGAATTTAAGTATGACAAGAAAGATCTTTTGATAGAGAGATCTGTGTATAATGATTTAGATTCATTGGTTCAACTTTCAAAGATTCAGCATGATGATAAAGGTCGTCCTATATCGACGTTACATCAAGATGGAGATGGCTATTTAGGCAGTAGAGAAGAGGTGGACTATAATGATGAGAATTTGATGGAAACAACCCATATCTATAACAAAGATAATCGATTGATTCGTAAAAAAATTCAATATTTAGACAGGCGAGGATTGCCCAAAGAAACAAAATTATTTAACGAATCCAATGAAGTGATAAATCATCGTAAAGAGAGTTATGGCGATAATCGTTTGTTAGAGCAATTTAAAGTTTTTTCTTCCAACGAAGAACCTATAATGGAGGTTAAATTTTCGTATGATCCGGCAGGAAATATATTGTCACAAGAAGCAGTTGATATGACAACAGGAGAGTTTTATTTACCGGTTACCTATCAGTACGAATTTGATTCAAAAGGAAATTGGATAAAAAGAGTTCAGTTTTTGGGTGATTCACCTATGTATGTCGTTGAACGGGAGATCGAGTATTATTGATTGTTGTATAAACAAAGAAAATAACGGTGCACTTGAAGCAGAGTCAGGTGCGCCGTTATTTTTTTGAGAGAACAACTATTTCTGTTCTATGTTAGTCAATTTATTTCGGTCGGTTCTATAAATTCCGCAAAATGAATTTATAGAACTTCCCTTATTGTATTGAGGTTACTTTAAAAGTATTTTATGAGTTTCGCCATCAATAGATACTAAAACGAAATGAGTATTATTAATTACGAACACTTCTTTTTCTGAAGTTGCAGTACGAGTAGTTAAAGTTGTACCCTGTGGAGTATGGATATTAATCACGCAACCCGGTTGACATTCAACGAATAGTTTGTTTGCGTCAGCATAAGCCTTATAGTGTTGATTTGAAATTGTATTGGGTAAGTTCGGGTCGTTAATTATATCAAGAATATCGTTTAAGCACAGCCCCACAGCACACCAAGCCTCTTTAACCGCTTTAAATTCTCTTGAATTTTTTCCGTAGAGATCTGCTGCGGCCTGCAGAGACCCCCATACAGCATCTCTGTAACAGGATTTGTAATGGATGTAATAACTTAAATTACGGTAGGCAATTTCTTCTGCTTTTTCTATGCCGATTCCTTCTACATTGTAGTGATAGCCCCCCTCATTAACTCCGCTACCACCATTGTAAAGGAGATAGAACCAAGCGTTTTGAACGCCACTATTTGTATGGACTCCGGCATTATCCTCCCATTCATGGGTATTATACCAATATTCTCCCATATAGTATTTTGGTTGTTTGCTGAAAGTATCGGTTTCTATTCCCATATTGCGTAAGAAGGGGGTATTAATACTTATCTCATCCCCCATAAATTGAGGATTTCCGTAACCTGTATAAATTTCAATGGCAGTGGCAAATATGTCGGAGAAAGATTCATTTAGAGCTCCGGATTCTCCATAATAATCGAGTCCGCCATTCCCGTTATGACTGGTGACACCATGAGTAAATTCATGAGCAACTACATCTAATGTCGTAAAAGGAGAATATAGGGGGAGTGAGTCGGGGGTTGATTCATCGCTTCCTTTTCCAAAGTGGAAATAACTTATTGTGGAGAAGGAGTCGAATTCCTCAGAAAAATATGCATTGTCTGTTAAATCAGCACCATAGAGACAGATAGTCTCTCCGTTTTTATTATCAAATCCATACCTTCCGAACCGGTTGAAGTAGTAATCGTATGTTTGTTGAATACCCCAATATATATCGTATATAGGATTCTCTTTTACAACAGTTTTTATCTTGTAATATTCGTTGTGATCCATCTCAATTGTAACAACCTCATTGCTATTTTCTGGAACTCTTGTAGGTGGTAAATAACGTTCTGCAGAATGCCAATATTCACCAATTTTTTCAAATGAGGATGTAGAATCATTCCATTCATTTATATCAAATAGGGTATAAAGTGTAAGAGTCAGTCCTTCATTAATATAAATTGTATCATCTTTGAATGTATAAGTAAAATTTTCTCCTGTCAGAGTGTCGCTTTTAAATATAATGGATTTGTTATGATCCGATAAGGTGAAATAGGTAGAGTCTCCCAATTGATAAAAACTTCCTGTCAACGTATTGATTCTTAATTCATATAAATAGGGTTCTAATCCAAACACTTTTGAATAGGATGTCATTAACTCATTTTCAATATCGAATCTATAGTTATAGCAGATAATATTTCGTTTTCTATCCATAAGAGAATATTGAGAGGAGTGAGCTAATGCGTCAAAATATTGGTTGGTGCAATCCACCAATTGTTCTCCATAGTACATGGTCTGAACCCAAGCAGATGTATCGCGGAGAGAGCCAATTTGATTATAGATTTTAGTACTCTTGATTTTCAAAGTGTCACCGGTAATGGCATCGGTATATATTTTTCTATCTCTTTTGGCATCGATGTTTTCAATTACCGGTCTTAGCTCTTTTTCATTGTTTCTAATAATTGGCAATGCTAATCTTTTTTTATCAGAATGTAACAGTTTGGCTTGATAAAAATCATTTTTATTACTCTTCGCAGATAAAGATGAAAGGTTTCCATTTATCGACAAGACTTTTCCTGCATAAGAGTGTACAATAATAGATTCTTCTAAGATGTTGTATTCTTGATTGAATAAAGTAACAAACGTAGTGTGAGTCATTCCGAGGTGGTCCACCCTTTCATTGTATTTTTTCAGGTGGAAAGCATTTCCTTTTTCAATTTTAAAGTGGTCGAAAATAAAATTCTCCACATTCTCTAAACGAATATTTTTATCTTCTACATTTATGAAGAAATTATTCAGATTACCTTGAGAACTTGCAGAGGCAACCATAAATAAAGATATTATATATAAAATAAACCGTTTCATAAGCAAGCATTTTAAAATGTTAAGGAATAATAATTTTAAATGAGTCATTATTGACCATTACAATCGCTATCTTGAGATTGGGAATAGTAAATGTTTCCAAATCATTTTTAGTAGTTCTTTGTTCAATCAACATACCAATTGGGGTAAAGATTTTTACGATTGAGTTAGGATTGGCTTTAACACAAATTTCCCCATTCTTTGCGTAAACCAATGGTAAATTTGGGTTGATGGTAGGCATCCCATCAGCTATATCAGCAATTCTGTCATCTAAGCAAATTCCCACAGCACACCAAGCTTCCAACACAGAGTTAAATTCATCAGAATTTATACCATAGAGGTCTTCTGTAGCCTGTAAAGAGCCCATTGCAGCGTCATGGTAATTAGCAAAAGGCGTGAGGTAGAAATTGAGATTGCGGAAGACGATTTGTTCTCCTTTGTTTAATGTTATTGGGTTAATCTCATATTCGTAGCCAAAATCGTTGGTTCCGGAGACTTTTCCTTCAGAGTTGCAGAGCAGATAAAACCATCTATTTTGCACCCCGCTATTTGTTCCGAAATCATTGTAGTAAGCATCCCAATTTTTGCCATGGTAGCATTGTGGTTGCAGGGTCCCATCAATTCCATTGCAATCAGCGGCAAGCGAGCGTAAGCATTTTGCATTTAAGGCAACTTCTTCTCCAATTAAGTAATCTGCAATGTAGTCGTTTCCTTTGTGCCGATTCATAATAGCGGACGCAAAGATATCCGCAAATGATTCGCAAAGAGCACCTGTCTCTTCGTATGATTTTAGTCCGCCATTGCCTATTTTTGATATGACTAAATGACTATATTCATGTGCAACAATATCTAAAGAAACCAGAGGGATGATTATTCGTCCATCCTCTTCGGAAATTTCTTCTTTAACTCCAAAATGCATATAGGCAATTGTTTTTCCGGCAACTTCTGATGTTTCAGAATAAGTGCTAGAATAATAATCTTTGTAGTCGAATCTAATTGCACAGTTTTTGTTGTTGCATTCCTTAGTCCCCATTTGTTCGTAGAAATAATTGTAAGATTTTTGTAACCCCCAAAGAATCTCGCATTCGGGATTTCGTTCATTATGTTCGATATGAGCATATATGCCCAAGTCGGTGGGATAGAACTTGGAGGTACTTGTAGACGCAATATCTCTATATGAGTCGCGCATTGAGTATAAATTATTGCTCAATACTTCGCATTCCAAGACCTCAATCTCCTCATCCTCTTTGTAAGGATAGTAATTGATGTAATCTAATTTTGCATTAGTGTTTCCATCAAGAAAATTTCGCATGGAGATTGTTCTAAGTGTATCTCCCGTACTAGCATCTAAGTAAATCTCTGATTGTGATTTTTTGTCCAACTGTTTTATTGCAAGTTTAGCTATTGATTTTCCATCTTTTTTTATAAGAATATAAACTTTTTCACCTTCGATTTCTAATGAATTTCTAGTTTGAGAGGGTCTTCCGGACGGAAGCAGTTCTTGTTCCATAATAATTCCATTCAAGCTTTGAATAACACCTTTTTTTGCGTGTACAAGAACCATACAGCCCACGATTTCAAAATCGTACAAGTACTGCTTATAGGTCAAGTGTTGCATACCAAGTCTGTCCGTTGTGTCATTGATTAATTTAAAATGACTGTTGGGATCAATTTCGAACTCTTGTTGAATTTTTG